>MCHG01000125.1_pt1 | contig 43689 bp, 37 predicted proteins | sample 787351 | NCBI WGS metagenome assembly MCHG01 (sample SAMN05430296, study PRJNA330682) | permafrost metagenome | biome: Cold desert; feature: permafrost; material: soil; isolation source: enrichment culture inoculated with soil incubated with H2/CO2 at 20 degrees... ... | reverse complement strand
CGTCCAGCCGCTCGCCAGCTAGGGAGCCGGTGAGGGAGCTGAATACAGCTTCGATGCTTGACATACTGAGATTCTCTCAGCACCCACCGACATCCGCAGTTATGTTCGACCGTGTCGCGACAACCTCACCCGGACCCGCCCTGTGGAGGACAAGACGGAGGACAAGAGTGTGGACAAGGCGTTCCGCCCGCAGGCATCACCGGCTGCGGCCCGCGCCCGGCATTGACAACGGCACGGTTCCCTTCCACGCTGACGAGGAGAAGGGGGCGACCGTGGACATCATGACGTGGACATCATGACGCTGAGCGCAGGCGTGAGTTCTCGGCGCCCGCACACCACCCGCCGTGCCCCGCGGCCCGCGACGATTGCCGTCCTCCTGGCCGTGGCAGTCTTCGGCGCGGGCACAGCCTGCACGGCCGCTCAGCACACGATCAGCGGCACGGTTCGTGGCATCGACGACCGGCCCCGGGAGGGGTGCGCCATCGTCGTGGGCGTGATCAGCGGCGGACCGGTCCCCGAAATCGCCCTGCTGAGTGGGCAGGACGGCACCTACGCGTGGACCTTGCCCGCGGGCGAATACACCCTGACCGCCCACTGCCCGTCGGGTGCGAACGGAGAGATCACGGTCGACGCCACGCGGGCGAATGTCGATGCGGCCGACATTGTGGTCGAAGGCGACGGACTGGCCCACGCCGGAAGCCCGTAAAACAGCACCGTAACCGGCCCTCCCGACAACTCAGCGCACGGGTTCAATCTTCGAGGTTGTCGATCCCGGGCATCCAGCGGAGCCCAGGCACGCCCCAGCCCCGCTTGCGAGTGACCTTCGCCGCGATCTTGGCATAGACGTGCTCGAGTCGATCCACGTAGAGCGTGCCTTCGAGATGGTCGAACTCGTGCTGGAAGATCCGCGCAAGCCAGCCGTCCGCACGGATCTCGAAGGGCTTTCCGTCAACATCCACGGCACGCAGGATGGCGGACTGGGCGCGCAGCAGCGGAAACCGCTCGCCCGGATACGACAGGCAACCCTCGACGTCGTCATCCTCGTCGGCGTACCCGGCGGGCACGGGAGTGATCCACAGCTCGGGGTTGATGGCCACGCCGCGCCACGCGCGCTCGTCGTCATCGACGTAACTGAAAGTGAAGAGTCGGAGGGGCACGCCGACCTGAGGGCCGGCGAGGCCCACGCCGGGTGCGGCATCCATCGTGTCGAACATGTCCTGCACGAGCGAGCGCAAATCATCGTCGAAATCGACTACGGGATTCGCTGGGAGATGAAGGACTGGGTCCCCTGAAATTACTATCGGTCGAACGGCCATTCAGCAAGGATATCGGGATGGATCTGGATAGGGTCATTGAGTGACCCTCGACCTGATCTCCTTACCGGTCGACATCGCGATTGACCCGCGCCAGGCGATCGGAATTCCGATCGCCTTGATCGGCGCCGTCTTCCTGTCGCTCGGCGCCCAATTCCAGCACCGGGGTGTCACCAAGGTCGAAGCGAACACGGTTGCCGTGACCGGCGGGCTCAACCCCCGACAGCTCATGCTCCTGCTCGCCCGGCCGTCGTGGGTGCTCGGAACCGTCATGCTGGGCCTTGCGATCGTCTTCCAGCTCACGAGCCTGTTCTTCGCACCGATCATCGTCGTGCAGCCGCTCGGCGCCGTCGCCCTGGTGATCACGGCCATCCTCAATGCACGCATCAGCAAGGTGAGCCTCAACCGTGCATCGGTGATCGCCATCTCCATGTGCGTCGGCGGGGTGGGCCTCTTCGTCACGGTCGCCGCATTCACCGCCGTCGACAAGCCGGTCACCGACGCCAACCTGCTCACGATCCTGACCGTGCTCGGCGGCGTGCTCGTCGCCTTCGGGATCGCCTTCGCTTTCCTCCGGACACGGTTCCAGGCGATCTTCTACATCATCGGCGCCGGCGTCCTCTACGGCTTCGTGGCGACGCTGGCCAAGGTCGTCATCAACCGCACCCAGTACGGAAACGTCGAATGGCTCACGCTGATTTGCGTCGCGGGGCTGCTCCTGGCGGCCGCACTCGGCGCCTACTTCGTGCAGAACGCCTACGCATCGGGTCCTCCGGACCTGGTGATCGCCGGGCTGACCGTTGTCGACCCCCTCGTCGCCGTGGGCATCGGCATCGTCGTCCTCGGGGAAGCCTCGCAGGCTCCGCCATGGGCGGCGGCCGCCTTTCTCGTGGCGGGCGTCATCGCGATCTGGGGCGTCTTCCTGCTGTCGAAGCACCACCCGCAGACTCGCCCCTGACCGTCCCGAGAGGCGGGGATTGGCCCTGCACTAGCGTGGCGCGCCGTAACTCAGGCTCGCCGAAGCGGCGTCGGTTTAGAATAGGGTGCAAGCAGACCTCCACGGCGCGCGTCGCCGACCGAAACTTCTTTGCCGGATGATTCTCCCCGGCACATCTACGTTGGGACCACGCCACTTGTCAGATTCGACGGACCTGCCGATCGACTTGTCACAAAAAGGGGCCGGGATGGCGAAGGATCGCATCCGTGTACTGATCGCGGCCGACACGTTCGCCCCTGACGTCAACGGCGCCGCCAAGTTCGCAGAGCGCCTGGCAGCCGGCCTGGTCTCCCGCGGCCACGACGTTCACGTCATGGCGCCCGCCCCCACGCGCAAGCACGGCAGCTGGATTGAAGTCCATGAGGGCCAGCCCATGATGGTGCACCGCCTGCAGAGCTGGCGCTGGAGGCCGCACGACTGGCTGCGCTTCGCCCTGCCGTGGATCGTGCGTCGTCAGAGCCGACACATCCTGGACACCTTCCAGCCGGATGTCGTGCACTTCCAGTCGGCCATCAATGTCGGGCGTGGCGTGGCGATCGAGGCGGCGAAGCGCGGCATCCGTATCGTCGGCACGAACCATCTGATGCCGGAAAACCTGCTGCAGTTCTCGCTCGTCCCGAAGGGGTTCCAGGACCGGGTCATCACGGCGTTGTGGCGGGCAGCACGACGCACCTTCAGCCGTGCCGAGGCCGTCACGACGCCGACCCGTCGGGCCGCCCAGTTCCTCGAGAAATACACGGGACTCGTCGGAGTGCACGCCATTTCCTGTGGAATCAACGCCGACAACTATTCGCCGAGCTTCGGCCCGCGCACGGAGAACCGCATCCTGTTCGTTGGTCGGGTCACTGGCGAGAAGCAGATTGATGTCCTCCTGCAGGCGATCGCCTTGCTCGCACCCGAGCTCAAGGCGACACTCGAAATCGTGGGCGGCGGCGACCAGAAACGCAACCTGGAGCACCTGGCCGATACCCTCGGCATCAGCGACCGCGTCATCTTCGCCGGCTACGTCACGGACGACGAGCTGCGCGAGGCGTACTCGCGCGCCACCGTCTTCGCCATGCCCTCGATCGCGGAACTGCAGAGCATTGCGACGATGGAGGCCATGGCCTCCGGCTTGCCGGTCGTCGGAGCGGATGCCATGGCACTTCCGCACCTGATCCACGACAACGAGAACGGTTACCTGTTCCGGCCGGGCAATGCTCGGGACCTCGCCGACAAGCTCACGAAGGTGCTCACCGCGCCGCCGCTGGAACTCGAAGCCCTCAAGCGGGAGTCGATCCGACTGATCGGCGCGCACGACATCAACCGCACCTTGAACACATTTGAATGCCTGTATCGTGGGGAACCGGTGATCGATCCGGTCAACGACGAAGCCACGGCCAGCTCTCCGGAGTAGTCACGGCGCGGGGCGGTAGCTCAGCTGGTTAGAGCAGCGGACTCATAATCCGTCGGTCATGGGTTCAAGTCCCATCCGCCCTACCGCGAAACATTGTCTGATCAGGGTTTTTGTTGCCACCGATGCGCGAGACTTGAATCGTTTCTTCGTTGGTCCCGGGTTCAAGTCCCGGCCATCGTGCCCGAAACCCTTTCTGACCGGGCGTTCTTGTCCTCATTGAAAGTGAAGCGATGAGTCCAACACTTATCCAGCGGCAGGTGCCTCCCAATAGGGTCTTAACGTCTGGACATGGCCCGCTAAGCACTGCACAGCGGACCTTTCCGCTCGAACATTCGAGATCCCAGCTACTCACGACCTTGATCTCTTCAAAGTGAAGGTCACGCACAATCTGGATTCACTCGACTTGGGGATGTAGTTCGGCCCATACCCGTTCCGTTTCCGGGCGTTCGCATTCTTACACTCGCCGTCGGCATCTGGAGCAGTTGTTGCGCTCGCATGGCGTCCCTCTTGTGGGCTTGGTCAGCGTCCCCCTGCCCGGATTGGTGGTCGGAGCATGCGTATGCACGGCGCAGCCGAATCAACCGGGGAGATTGGCCCTCGTGCCTCGCAGTGCCGTGTCACGCGGCCAGGACTCTGGTCGCAGGCGTCCGCCGATATCAACACGAAGGGTGGGCATAGTGGGACGATCGCTGCGGTTGGATCTCGCAGGCGGGAGTCGTGCAGTCAGGTGGCAACTCGGTTCTCAATATCGTGCCGGTGGGACCATCGACGCACCGCCTTCTCCGCCTCGACGATGACCAGGACGGTCGAGCCCACGGCGATGCACAGAAGCCATTCCCACGGGTTCAAGGGGGTGAGGCCCAGCAGGCCGGCGGAGACCGGCCAGGTCATGGCGGCCCAGTGCAGGATCAGGGCGCCCAGGGACGTGAAGAGGAGTGGCTTGTTGGCCAGCAGCCGGAGCTGGAAGAGGGACTTGGTCTCCGCCCGGGAACTGAAGACCTGGAAGAAACTGAGCAAGACGAACATCGTCAGCGCGAGAGTCCGTGCGTGCACCTCGGGATAGCCGAGGCGCAGCTCCACGATGAAAGCCAGCAGCACGGCCAGGGCCATCCAGGCCCCGGTGATTCCGGCCCGGAACCAGAGGGTGCGGGAGAGGATTCCTTCGGACGGGGCTCGTGGTGGCCGGCTGAGTTCGTTGCCCTCCGCCGGCTCGAACGCCAGAGCAATGTCCTGTACACCGTTGGTCACGACGTTCATCCACAGCATTTGCACGGGCAGGAACAGGAGCGGCGTTCCCGCGAAGACACTCAGGGTGACGGCGATAAGCGCCGCAACGCCCGTGGAGAGCAGGAAATAGGTGGTCTTGCGGATGGCGGAGAAGGTGACCCGGCCCTCTTCGACGGCGTGCACGATGGTGGCGAAATTGTCGTCGGTGAGCACCACGTCGGCGGCTTCGCGGGCGACATCCGTGCCGCCCCGGCCCATGGCCACGCCAATCGAGGCGGCCTTGAGCGCCGGGGCGTCGTTGACGCCGTCGCCGGTCACGGCCACGACCTTGCCGGCGCCCAGCAGGGTGTGCACGATCCGCAGCTTGTCCTGCGGTGAGACCCGGGCTGCCACGCTGGTTTCCTCGAGGCGCGCGGCCAGCATATGGTCGTCCAGTTCGGCCATTTCGGCGCCGGTCAGCGCGCGTTTTCCCGTCGCCAGTCCCAGCCGGTCGGCAATCGCCGTGGCCGTGACCGGGTGGTCCCCGGTGATCATCACCACCGAGATCCCGGCCCGTCGGCAGTCGCGGATGGCCTCCGCCACCCCTTCCCTGGGCGGGTCGGTCATGCCCTGCATGCCCAGGAAGGTGAGCCCGGAGGGCGGCGGCAGTGGAACGGCCAGCTGCTCGTCGTCGGCGACGGGCCGGGAGCCGGTCGCGATGACCCGCAGGCCCTCCCGCCCCATCTCCTCGTTGGCCGCGTGGACCAGCGATTCGTCGAGAGGCTCGTCGCCCTCGGCTCCGGCGAGGGCAACGGATGCCGCCAGCAGGGCTTCCGGGGATCCCTTGACGTACAGGGTGCGCCGGCCGTCGGCGCCGGCGTGCACGGTCTGCGAGTAGCGCAGGTGCGGCTCATAGGGCTGGTGGGCCACCGGTTTCGCCGCGCGTTCCCGCTCGCTGACCGCACCCCGGGTGACGGCGACCCGGGCCATCGCGGCGTCCACGGCGTCGCCGGAGTACTCGTTCTCGTCTTCGGCGGAGATGGTGGCCTCGTTGGTCAGGGCGCCGGCTCGCAGCGTGGCGCGGACGCGGTCCGGATCCGCGCGCCCGCCCTGATCCGCCGTGATGTCCAGCAGGCCGTCCGTCGTCCATGTTCTCTCCACGGTCAGTCGATTCTCGGTCAACGTCCCCGTCTTGTCGGAGCCGATCACGTTGGTGGAACCGAGGGTCTCCACGGCCGGCAGGGTGCGGATGATCGCATTCCGTTTCGCCATCCGGGACACGCCCAGGCTCATTGCGACGGTCAGGACGATGGGCAGGGACTCGGGGATGGTGGCCACCGCGAGGCCGACGGCCGTGCGGAACATCGTCGACGCGTCCTTGCCGAGAACGATACCGGCAATGAAAACGAAGACCAGGGCGCCGAGCACGACGAGACCGATGTAGCGCTCCAGGCTGTTGGTCAGCAGCTGCAGCGGCGTCTTGCCGGACGGGCCCTGCACCAGCGCGTTGATTTCGCCCAGCGCGGTAGCGGCTCCGGTGGCGATCACGACGCCCCGGCCCCGACCGCTGCCCACGAACGTGCCGCTGAAGGCGATGTTCGCCTTGTCGGCGTCCCCGACGTCCTCGGGGAGGGCGCCCGTGTGCTTGGTCGCGGCGAACGACTCACCGGTCAGCATCGACTCGTCGATTTCCAGCGCGTTGGCGACGAAGAGCCGGAGATCAGCGGGAACCCGTTCACCGCTCTCCAGCAACACGACGTCACCCGGCACAACCTCCGCTCCTGGGATCACCCGTTCGGCGCCGTCGCGCAGCACCCGGCACGAGGGCGTCGAGAGGGACTGCAGTGCCCGCACGTCGGACTCCGCCTTCCGTTCCTGTACGAAACCGAGGGCAGCGTTGATGCAGAGGATCAGGAAGATGGCGCCGGAATCCACCCAGTGCTGCTGGATTGCGGTGACGACCGCGGCAACCAGCAGGATGGCGATCAGCGGGCTGACGAACTGACGCAGCAGCACCCTCCACCAGGGCGTCGGACCGGCCACCGCCAACTCGTTGGGGCCTGCGCTGCGGAGCCTCTCGGCGGCCTCCGCGTTGTCCAGACCGTCTGGTGAGGATGACAGGTTCGTGAACACGGCGTCAGTGCTGAGGGAGTGCCAGGGCGTCGCAGTGGCCGCGACGCGGTTGGAATCGATCGGCCGGGCAGTCATACTGTCAGTCTTCAGCAGCGCGGTGAGCTGGGCAACCCCCTGCAAACCAAGCCCCGGCCCCGCCCGGGCCGTACGGTCGCTCGACGCGGGGGCGGTCTGATTCAACAGGCAGCGCCGGATCGTGGGATCGCGCGCCCGCGGGCCCTTGAAGCGGTTCCGGCACAGGTTCGGTGAGCCGGCTCTCGTCTCGACCACAGATTGCCCACTCGTAATCGTCGTGTACGGGAATCTCGCGCAGCTGGCGACGGGCTCCTAGACTGGTTGCAATGGCCATGCATCCAGTGTTCGCTGAGCGCTACGAGGCCGTCATCTTCGACATGGACGGCGTCGTCACCGACACCGCCATCGTGCACGCGGCCGCGTGGAAGCGCCTCTTCGACGAGGTGCTCCCCGGGCTGGCGCCGGACGCCGATCCCTTCGACCAGGTCGAGGACTATCGGCGCAGTGTCGATGGCCGCCCACGTGAGGACGGCGTGCGCACCTTCCTTGCCTCACGCGGGGTTACACTGCCCGAAGCCATGCAGGGCAGAACGCCAGACAGCTCGGGCGCACCGACCGTGCAGTCCCTTGCCGCCCGGAAACAGCACTACTTCGACCAGCAGTTGGATGAGGCGGGAGTGAACGCCTACCCGGACTCCGTGAGGTTGTTGCACCGCCTGCGGGCGCGGGGGATCTCCACCGCCTTGGTCACGTCGAGCCGCAACTCTCGTCGGGTACTGCTGGCAGCCGGAGTCGGTGACTTGTTCGACGTCACGCTCGACGGCACCGATGCTCAGCGGATGCAGCTTCAGGGCAAACCCGACCCGGCCATGTTCCTTGAAGCGGCGCGCCGGCTGCATGTCACTCCCGCGAAGACAGTGGTCCTGGAAGATGCGGAGAGCGGTGTCGCGGCAGCCGCACAAGGGGGATTCGGCTGGATCGTCGGAGTCAGCAGGCACGGCGCCGACGGTCTCCGCACGGCCGGCGCCCACCTGATCGTGACTGACCTGAGCGACCTCGATACACGCCTCGCGGGTGCCCACCCGGGCTGGGCCGGGGGCGAGCACGAAAGCGACCCGTGGCGGCTGCACTACGTCGGCTTCGATCCAGCAACGGAACCACTGCGGGAGACGCTCTGCACCCTGGGCAACGGCTATTGGGCGACACGCGGCGCCGCCCCGGAGGGGGGCGCCACGGCTCCGCATTACCCCGGCACCTATCTGGCCGGTGTGTACAACCGGCTCAGGACCCAGGTCGACGGCCAAAGCGTGGAGGACGAGAGTCTGGTCAACGCCCCGAACTGGCTGCCGCTCACCTTCCGCATCGGCGACGGGACCTGGTTCGACCCGGATCGGGCCGACCTACTCGACTACGAACAGACACTCGACCTCGGTCGGGCCGTTCTGACCCGCTCCTTCCGCGCCCGCGACGCCTCCGGCCGCGTCACCCGCATCACTCAGGAGCGTTTCGTGTCGCAGGACGCCGCCCGGATGGCGGGCCTCTCGGTCACGTTTGAGGCCGAGAACTGGTCGGGTCCGCTCACCATTCGCTCCGCGCTCGAGGGCCGCGTCGCAAACCGCAACGTGCCCGAATATCGACTGCTTGCCGACACGCACCTGGAGCCGCGTTCGTCCGCCGAACCTGATGCCGACACGGTGCTCCTCGAGATGGAGACGTCTCAGTCGGGGATCCACATAGTGATGGCCGCCCGCACGCGGGTGCTCGTCGATGGTGAAGAGCGACATCCGCCCCGCGCCTTACTGACGGATGCTGCCGGCTGGGTCGCGCACGACATCGTCGTGGAGGCACGCAAAGAGCATTCGGTGACAGTGGAGAAGACCGTGACCGTGTCCACCTCGCGCGACCGTGCCATTTCGTCTCCCACGCTCGCGGCCGTCACCCGGATGAGGCTCCTGCCCGACCTCCCGTCGCTGCTGTCCGCGCACGAGACGGCGTGGCGGGTGCTGTGGAAAGAGTTCGCGGTGCTGCTGGAGACCGATGCGGAGCAGGAGAACGGTCGCCAGCAGCTGGCATTGAACATCAACACGTTCCACGTGCTGCAGAGCGTGGCTGCCGTCACCGCTGACCTCGATGCGGGTCTGCCCGCCCGCGGACTGCACGGCGAGGGTTACCGGGGTCACATCTTCTGGGACGAGATGTTCGTCTACCCGATGCTGTCGATGCACCGGCCGGAGACCAGCCGGGCGCTGCTGGGGTACCGGTATCGTCGACTCGGCGAAGCGCGGGTGGCCGCGCGGGCGGCGGGCCATCAGGGCGCGATGTTCCCGTGGCAGAGCGGTATCGACGGCCGCGATGAGACCCCCACCGAACTGTTCAATCTGCGCAACGGCGCGTGGATGCCCGACAACTCGAACCTCCAGCGTCACGTCGGTCTGTCGATCGCCTACAGCGTGTGGAGGTTCTACGAGTCCACCGGCGACCTCGGTTACCTGATCGAACAGGGAGCTGAGTTGATCATCGAAATCGCACGCTTCTTTCACAGTATGTCGGTGCATGACGAAGCGGATGACCGGTACGACATCGTCGGGGTGATGGGGCCTGATGAATTCCATGACGGGTACCCGGATGCCCCCGGGAAGGGACTCAGGAACAACGCCTATACGAACGTGATGGCAGCCTGGGTGATGAACCGGGCGGCGGATATCGTGGACCTGCTCCGTCCACGCTACGCCGACCAGGTGTGGAACCGGGTTGCTCTGCGCCCGGGTGAATCGGAGAGGTGGCGGCTGGTCGGACGCCGGTTGCGTGTGCCGTTTCACAGCGACGGCGTGATCAGCCAGTTCGAGGGCTACGAAGACCTGAGGGAGTTCGACTGGGCCGGCTATCGCGAGCGGTACGGCGCTATCGGCCGCCTCGACCTCATCCTGGCTAGTGAAGGCGACAGCACGAACAACTACAAACTGTGCAAGCAGGCGGATGTCCTGATGCTGCTCTACCTGTTCAGCGCAGACGAGCTGCGCGAGGTGTTGCGCGGGCTCGGCTATGACTTTCCGCCGGAGGCGATCCCGCGCACCGTGGAGTATTACCGGGAGCGCTCCAGCCACGGCTCGACCCTCAGCAATGTGGTGCACTCGTGGGTCGAAGCGCGCGGCGACCGGGCACGCTCCTGGGCGTTCCTCGTCCGAGCGCTCGAGAGCGACCTGGCGGACATCCAGGGTGGCACCACCCGCACTGGGGTCCATCTGGGCGCGATGGCAGGATCAATAGACATGGTCACGCGCTGCTACACCGGGCTGGAATTGCGCCACGGCACGCTCAGCCTGCACCCGGTGCTGCCACCGGAAGTCCGGAAGATCGACTTCACTCTCTACTTCCAGCAGCAGCTCATCCGGCTGACCGTGGATCCGGGCCTGCTGCGCGTGTCCGTCTACCCGGGCGGGGCCGAACCGATCACGGTGGCGGTGGAGGGGACTGTGGTGAAGCTGGAGCCGGGCCAGACCCGGGAATTCACCTACAGCAACTCCTGAGCAGGCACGACACCCTGCAACGAGCCCAGCAGCGCCGCGGCATCGGGCCACTCCACTTCGTCAGACAAGCGAGACAGCGTCAACGGTTCTGCAAGCCCTGCGTTCGTGGACAAAACTCGGAGCCCAGGGGCTATCAGGTTTGCCCGCTCGACCCCATGCCTCGAAATTCCAGTGGCGTTTGTTCTGATCGCCGTGTAAGCCCCTTGGCCAGGGGTGGCCGAGTTGCCGGGCCACTGCCTGCGCCGTCGCAGGCTGGTCTCCGGTGACCATCACTAGCCGGATGCCTGCGGTCTGTACGACTGCAGTCGCCTGGGCGGCTTCGGGGCGCGGCGCGTGGATGGGAAGGCTTCACGCTTGTGCGCGTTTGGGCTACCGTCTGCACCCGGGCCGCCCGAAGGCTTGTACGCAGTGCTGGCCCGTACCGCCGCCGAGTAGTACCTCCGGCTCGGGTCGACGCGTCGGGTCGGCCGATCAGGCCGCTCTCACCTCAAGTGTGTTCCTAATTAAGCCCAGCCGGCGCGATTTCGTCGTAAAGGCTGTCACCGCTCGGGGTTGCGGCCGGACGAACTGCTCGAGGCCGCCCCGTTCTTGCGTGCGAACGTGGTGACCGATGCATGAAGGGCCTGTAGCCGTGCCGAAATGCACGTCCCTCCTCAGTCCCGACCCGGCAACCGCCGGTCGTCATCGTGAGCGTGCAGGATGCGCAGAGCGTCGTCGGTGGCCATCCGGAACGGGTTCAGTACGACTGTCACGGTCCCGTCGGCAATGGCTTTGGTGAAGAGCTCTTCATCACCCCCGGTGAGGGCGGTCACAGCGATCGGGCAGGTGGCGCCGTGTCGCCGCGCCGAGGTGGCGAGCACGAGGGAGGTTTCCGCGTCGGGCACTGCGGAAATGATCCATCGTGCGTGCCGGATCGGCAGGGTCTCGGGAAACTCGGGATTGGACGCGTCGCCGAAGACGACGAGCACCCGACCCGCGAGGTGGGCGTCCACTATCTTCACTTCCGCGAAGGGATTCCAGTCGACAACCATCACCGAGTGCCCGTCGGCAGCGAACTCGCGCACAAGCTGGACGCCGAAGCGCCCGTAACCGAAGACGATCACATCGAATCTCTCCGGTTCGTAGTCATCGGAAGTGATCGTACGAGTACGTTCGAAGACGCGCAGCGCGGGCTTGAGCCAGGCGTACAGCCGCGCCGAATACAGGATCATATACGTCGATCCGGCGATCGTGATCAGGCCGACGAGCGTGACAAGTCCCACCATCTCGTCGTCGACTTGGCCGAGGTCGTTGCCCAGGGCGATGAGGATGAGTGAGAACTCGCTGATCTGCGCGACCGTAAGACCGGCGAGGAACCCCACGCGGCTCGGGTAGCCCATGAGCCCCATGATGACGAGCACGATGAGGGGATTGCCGACCAACACGAACAGTGAGAACATGATGGCTGCCGGAACCTGCTCGCCGATCGTCGTGAAGTCCAGCTGCGCACCGAGGATGATGAAGAAGAACAGCAGGAGGAAGTCGCGCAGACCGCTGAGGGATGCCGCGATGGTCTCGCGGTAGCGGGTCGAGGCGAGAGCGAGGCCGGCCAGGAACGCGCCTACTTCGATCGAGAAGCCGAGCAGATCAGTCAACGCCGCCAGTGCCACCGCCCACGCGACCGACCACAGGATCAGCAGCTCCTGCGACGAGGCCAGCATGTTCAGCAGCCACGGCAGCACCCAGCGGGAGGCGACGTAAACACCGCCGAAGAGCCCTATAGCGCTGACAATGAGAAAAAGCAGTTGCGCGCCGATCGAGCCTTCACGACCACCGCCGAAACTGGTGAGGGCGATCATTGCGACCACGACCACGATGTCTTGCACGATGAGGAAGCCCAGAGCGATACGTCCGTGCAGTTCGTCGAGCTCGCGCTTGTCGGTGAGAAGCTTGACTATGATGATCGTCGACGAGAAGGTCAGCGCCACGGCGACGTAGAGCGCGGCGATCGGATCGATGCCGAAGGCCAGCGCGATCAGCCAGCCGATGACCGACGTGAACACGACTTGCCCGAGACCGGTCAGTACAGCGATCTTCCCTATTTGCCGCACCAAGCTGACGTGCAGCTTGAGCCCCACCAAGAACAGCAATATCGCGATGCCGATCTCGGCTAACAGCTCCAGCGGTTCGGCCTCGGCGACGATGCCCAGGACATTGGGCCCGACCACGATGCCGACGAGGATGAAGGCGATAATCAGCGGCTGCCGAGCGCGGTGGGCCAGGAACGCCACGACGCCGGCGATCGCGAGGATAGCCGCGGTCAGCCCGAACGTATCGAGTTCGACTTCAGTGAACACCACGACCCCATCCTGCCGCTGAGAACTCGTCCGCGGAAGATGGCGTCCAGGAATTATTGACCGCCGAGTGCTGGCGCTCGTGCACGTGCACGTGCAGGACATTTCCCCGGCGTTCGAGCCGGGCGAGGCGGACCTTTTGACTGACCACCGCGACGCTCGCGGTACTCCTGGCGTCCGTCCTTTGAGTTGGGCGTCGGATTCCCCCAGGTGCACGCGCGAACGATGGCGCTCACGATGTTCGGGGCGATGACCTTGCCATGGTCGGCGGCGCTCCTCGGCGTCGGACGATCTCTAACGCGCCGGCGCGCTCGGCGCGGTGACGATCATGACCGGGCACGCCGAGGAATCCAGCAGTCCCGTGCTCACCGAGCCGAGCAAGAGGCGTCGCACCGGACCATGTCCGCGGGAGCCAACCACCAGGAGCGCCGCGTCCGTCGCCCACCGGCGAAGAACATCGACCGCTGACCCGATCTCGAGGTGCCCCTGCACAACGAGCCTCGGGTGATCGGACCGGATGGCGTCCACCGCGGCGGCCACGATCCGTTCGTGTTCCCGGCGCTGCGTGTCGATGTCGGTGACGTCCGCCAGCGGCATCGACCCGCCACCCGACCAGGCGTGCACGACGTGGAGCGGCACGTCGCGGCGGTCGGCTTCGACGGCCGCGGCCACGCTCGCCCGCACCGAGGCGGGGGTGGCGTCGACGCCGACGATGACCTGATCGTCCGCCGGGTCGAGACCACCAGACACGACGACGACAGGCTGCGGGGCGGTCGCCGCCAACCGGACTGCGAGGGCGGGCCCCATGCCCGGCGCGCGAAACCCGTGGCCCACAGCAATTAGCGCATCCGGCGGGCACTGGTCAGGAAGCACGCCGACTGGATCACCGACCACAACCGTGGCGTCCACAACGATGTCGGCGTCGTTGATCGCGATCCAGGCCAGTTCGGCATCGAGAGCGTGTCGTGCGGCCAGGCCTAACTGGTCCATCGCGGCCTCGCCGCGGCTTCGGAAGGCCTCGTCGACGACAGCCACCAGCAGCAGCCCGCGCAAGCCGGATTCCCGCCCCAGCCGTTCCCGCGCGATGGCCCACAACAACGCCGTCCGGGACGACGCCGAACCGTCCCAGCCCACCGTTGTCGTCGGTGTCGGGCGGGGAGAACCGTTCTCGGCCGCGTTCACCGCGCGACCTGTCCGCCGCGCTCCTCGGGTTCAAGCCGTGCGGTCTCGATCGCTTCTTCCGAAACGACGATGGTCGGGCACTTGGCGTTGTTCACCAGGGCCTGGCTGACCGAACCAAGAAACAGCCGTCGGATCATCCCCGGACGCCGCGCTCCGACGACCACCAGGGACGCGTCCCTGGCGTAGCGCAGAAGCACATTCGCCGGCCGTCCCGATTCGACATGCCGATTGATGGGTAGAGCCGGATGCTCCCGCACCGCCGGTGTCAATGCACGGTCGAGGATCCGCCCGAACCAGGCGTCGGAAACGGCAGCAGGCGTACCGGCCAGCTCGGACGGCGCGGGTGCGACGAACACTGCATCGAGCGCCTCCCCCCGACTCTGGGCAAGTTCCGCGGCGAACACGCAAAGCGACGCTGATCCGACCGATCCATCCACACCGACCAGCACTCCGGACCGCGGCTGGGCATCACCGATAGGGATGACCGCGACCGCGCCCTCCACGAGTGCTGCGAGCCGAGCCCCCACGCGGGAGCTGTACCAGTATTCGTCGGCCTGTCCGCTCTCGGTGCCCACCACCACGAGTACGTCCGAGCCGACCAGGCCGCTGAGTACGGCGCTCGGTTCTCCTCGCACCACATCCGTCAACACGTCCAGACCCGGCCGGGCCACCCTCAGCCGGGCGGCGAGCTCAGCGAGGGCGAATCGAGCCAGCGCCACAGCCCACCTGGTGGCTGTTTCGTCGGTGTACAAGCCGGTGTCGTCGACCGCGCGCACGATAAGCAGCCTGTCGGTGCGCCGCGACACCCGGGCTGCCGCCCACTCGACGGCGGCATCCGCAGGGGAACTGCCGTCCCACCCGACCACGGTGTGCTCGTACACCTGCGCACCTCCGATGCCGCGAGTCGCTCTCGTGTCGCATGCTACCTCGACGCCCCTGCCGGGTACAACTAGGGCGAGCGTCTCCTAATTCGAGTCCCGTCTCTATCGAGCTCGCGTGGAGTCTTCGACGCTGTGACCAGAAACGCACCAGAAGCCTGGCGACGTGACCTGAATGGACCCGTACTCATCCGTGCCAGCGCGTGGACTGTGCCCAGGAGAACCGCGGAAATCCAAGGCATTCTGCCTCAGTTGCAGGTGGGCAAAACAACCGGGAATGCTTTCAGTTGTTCTTGGTACGGATGCGTGCTCGGCCTCCGCCGAGGCCAAGACATCTCGCAGCAGTTGCGGTCTCCGGAGGGGCTCAATCGCGGTGCGTTGGGGGTGCTGGGCTTCCCACTCGGACGCGATGCGCGCACGTTTATTCAACGCCTATTGCGTCCAGGCGAACCCAGTGGAGCCGAGGCGCTACGATATAATACGGGTTTATATCACAAGGAACTCCTGGTCAGGTCGAGATCAGTCGAGGTTTCGAAACGTAGGTCGACAGATCGAAAAGGGCCTGCCGCAAACCGTCGGTCCCGGGTTCAAGTCCCGGCCGCCCTACATCAGAACGCCGGTTGATCAGGGTTCTTTGTCGACTCAAGAGGGGCGAGACTCGAATCGTTTCTCCTATGGTCGCGGTTTCAAATCCCTCTGCCGGGCGTAAGCCCCGTTGTGGGGTGGGGATGCCAGATCGAGTGGGCCGCCTCTGGATGTCATGATTGCGGGATGACTGATTCCCCACGCCCTGCTGCCTGGTAGTCCTCCGGCGCATGAAACGCTCAGTACTTACAGTCGGCGATCTGACGACGACAGCCAGTCTGGACACCCGCGTACTCGGCGGTGCAGCCGGACTCTCCCGGAAGGTCCTATGGGCCCACAGTTGCGAGATGGACGATCCCTGGCGTTGGCTCGGTCCTGACGAACTCCTCATGACCGTCGGTTTGTGCGTGCCCGAAGACCCTGCGCGTCAGAGAGAATTCGTCTCTGCTCTGGATGACGCCGGCCTGGCAGGAATCGCAATCGGCCTTAACGACATTGCACCCGCGATCAGCCCGGACATGATTGATGAGGCAAACAAGCGAGGGTTTCCCCTCCTTGAAACGGGGCGGGATACTCCGTTCGCTTCCATCGGGCGCACGGTTGCTGCCGCCACAACCACCGAGCAGACCTTTCAAGTCTTGAAGCTCAGCAAGTTGTACCATCTGGCCACGTTCGCTGAATCTGATCCCCGCACCCTTCTTCGTGATCTGCAAGGGTTGCTCGGAGTTGCACTGAGCGTCGTGGACAACAGCACGGGGATTGTGATTGTTGATGGAGGCGAGCTACGAAATCTTGATGCCCACGAGGACTCACCGGTACGATCGTTCGCCCTGCCCACAGACCGAGGAATAGCCCTCAAGGTCACTGAATTCCCAGGCGAGGAGCTTGATAGCTTCATTCAAGTGCACCTGCTGCAGGTGGTGGACATTGCGGTCAGCAGAGTCCTTCGTTCCGTCAGACGACGCGTAGAAAGAAGCAGTCTGGCACTGCAGGAACTTCTCAATAGTCATCTCCCGCCGGGGCTGGATGACATCCTCGGGCAATCAACGTTTTCCGACGGCTTCCAACTTGTCGCCGTCTCGGGCCACGAAGACGAACGGGTTGGACGGTCTATCGGGATGGCAGAACTGCCCGCCTTAGCTACGCTGCACCGAGGCGCCATGTTCATTTTTGTACCGCTGAGCTCACTCGAGCCTGTGCAAGCGCTCTTGGCAAAGCTCTCAATACAGGCTGCTGCTTCCTCAACCTTCACCGATTATCGCGACACACAATTTGCCGCGATCCAAGCAGCTAAGACATTGGCATCCGCCCGTGGAACGAATCAGATGTGGAACGACTTCGAGGGTGTCTCGATCTCTCTGCTGACACGTTCACGAAAAGAAGCGTCGGAAATCGTCGCCCAGGTGCTCGGAGACCTGGCTCGAGACGATCTGAAGTCTGCGGCCCTGAGAGAGACCCTGTTCTGCTTCATTCGCAATGACCGACGATGGATCGATACGGCTCAGGAACTGAATATCCATCGGCAAACCCTTTCGTACAGACTCATGAAGATCAAGGAGATCACGGGACGAGACGTCTCGAGTTCGGCTGATCTGTCGGCTTTCTGGATTGCCTACCAGGGTTGGCCTTCCTACAGCGGTTTAGCCGACGACGTTGACCGCTAGATGTGTCCCACCGAGGTTGAATGCAGCGTGACTGAACTAAGACGCGAAAGCCCCATTGAACTAGAACGCTTCGGAATCGTCGTAGGGGAACCACCAGAAGTTCTGTTCGGACTGCTTCGAGTCGACAATGATGAACTTCGTGTGACGGAAAGTGTCTAACCCTTCCGCACCGAGTTGACGCCCGACTCCCGACATTTTTCGCCCGCCGAACGGTCCCGCGTCGTTATCGAGAAGCGGGGCGTTGATCCAAACCATTCCCGCGATGAGCTCCTGATTGGCTCGGTCGATCTCAACGATGTCTGCCGAGTAAAGATTGGCCCCGAGCCCGAACGGCGATCCGTTCGCCAGGTCCAGTGCTTCATCGAAACTCGAGACTCGATAGACAGCGACGGCGGGGCCGAATATTTCCTGCGTGTATATGTCCATGTCCCGCGTCATCCCCTCAAGAATCGTCGGTTCCAGGAAGAATCCGTTGGCCAGTGACTCATCCGCAAGCGCTGGGCGCTTACCCCCGAGAGTTATCTGTGCACCCTGTTCAATGGCGCGCTCGAGAATCCTCGTCACTCGCGCGAGTTCTCGAGCGTTCTCCATCGGACCGACATCGACTTTGTCAAGTGGGTGCCCAACGCGAAGAGCAGCGATGTGGTTTCGGAACGTACCCATGAACTCGTCGTAGATGTCCGTGTGCACGATGAGCTTCTCGGTCGACGTGCAGACCTGCCCCCCATTGATAAAGGCGGCGAAAGCCGCACCGCGTGCCGCAACATCAAGATTCGCGGACGGCATGACGATGAACGGGTCGCTTCCCGATGCCTCAATGATGAACGGCTTGAAGGTATCGGCACACGCCTTCGCCACAATCCGACCAGTCGGTACGCTTCCCGTGAACGAGACCTGATGCGTGTCGGCGTGGCTGACCAGTTGCGATGAGGTGCGGGCCGTTCCCGGAACACACTGCACGAGCCCCGCGGGGAGGACCTCGAACGCCCGCATGAATGCCAGCGTTGTGAGCGTTGCCCACTCGGACGGTTTGATGATGATCGCATTACCCGCCGCAAGCGCCGCCGCTCCCGTCCACATGGATAAGACGATGGGGTAATTTGCGGGCAGGATGATTACTGCGGCGCCCATCGGCTCCTTGATCGTGTAATGCAATTGACCGGCCGTCGCGGGGCCCTGAACCGTGCCGATGGCGTGTCGGCCAACCTCGGCGAAGTAGTCCATGGCGGTGATGGCCCAACTCACTTCGTCGTAACTCTCCTTGAACGGCTTTCCCGTTTCCGTCGAAAGAATTTCGGCGATGAGGCGCTGGTCCCCTCGAACGCGTCGACCTGCTTCGTGAATCAACTCCGCTCTATCGAGGGCACTGAGCGCGTACCACTCACGTTGAGCCGCATTCGCGTCGCGCACGACGTCATCGACCTGCTTCTCCGTAAGGTCCGATATCGACCCGATGACCTCCGCAGTGCTCGGGTTGAGTACGTCGGCGAATTTCTCGTCACCAGCTTTGGCAAGTCCGTTCTTGCCGAAGTACGAATTGCTGAGCGCTGCCATGGTGTCGTGCGCGACCCTTGAGCCGCGGTGAAGGGTGGTGTTCATCGTGGTGTTTTCCTTTGAACTATTCGATGGGAGCTGCGAAGGAATCGAGGTCGCGGTCAGCGGATGCGATGATTTTGCGTTCAGCATCAAGATCCATACCTCGGCAGAGAATCCAGTAGATGAGACCACCAATCGGGATTCCCACGAAGAAGGCGACGTCAACGCCACCGAGTGCGAGTGCAATTGGCCCCTGGTAGAAGGACAGATACATGAACGGAATCATGATGACGAATGTCAGGACGTAGGCGGCTATTCCGCGCCAGTTCCAGTTGCTGTAAATACCGGTGCGCGAGAACATCTCGCGAATCGAGTAGTGACCACGACGCACAAGAAAAAAGTCCGTCAAGTTAATGGCGGTCCACGGCGCCATCAGGTACGACAGCACGACGAGGATGGTCGCGAAGCTGGTGTTTAGAAAGTCGGCGGGCATGTACGCGCCGGCGACGGTCGCCGTCAGTCCGACCAAGAGAATGGTCACGATGCGGATTCGGCGCGTTGGGACCACCGATCGGACGCTGTCAATGGCCGTGATGATGGTGAGTGATCCGCCATACACGCACATCGCCATGAGGCCGAGAAGTCCGAGCCCACCCAGGACGAGCATTATTGTTCCGAGCCCTGCAAAGACCGAGTCGCCCGTTTGCGAGAGGCTCGTGATGAAGTACTCATCGGGGAGCAGCGCCATGCAGATTGCGCCGACCGCCTCGAACGAGAAGACCCCGAAGAACAATCCAAGTGACGTCCAGGTCATGATCTTGGCCTTGTGGGTGCTGGCAGGCATGTACCGCGAGTAGTCGGAGACGAAGAACGCCCACGACAACTGGTACGCGGCCGCAGCGGAGACAGCAGTGAAGAACGCGGCAGGCTTGAACGTTGCCGAGCTGAGATCCCATGAGCTTGCCGGGATGGCACCGTTAGCGAACAAACCGAGGATGTAAATCACCAGCGCGATGATGAGCGCCACCGAAATATACCGTTGAGCTACGTGGAGCCAGTGATATCCAAAAATCGCGAGAGCAACAGCGACGAGTCCCGTAATGATCGCCCACGTCGGGGCGCTTCCGCCGCCAAGCTCTTCGGCGGTGGCACCGAGGAGGTTGCCTCCGAATACGATGTAACCCCAGTAAACGACGATGGCCATCAGCCAAATGGCGAGGGCTCCGTAGCGGCCGAACTGCGGTCGACTCTGAATCATTTGGGGCAAGCCAAGGTGCGGTCCTTGGGTGGCGTGTGAGGCTACCGGCGCGGTCCCGACGACGGTGCCGACGACGAGCGCAATGAGCGTCCACCCCAAGTTGAGTCCCATAACAATTCCGAGCGCACCGGTTGCCATGCTCAAGAGATGTGCACTGCCGGCAAACCAAATCGTTGCCTGGTCCGTGAGTTTGCCCTTGCGTTCGTGCGCGGGCACGTAATCAATCGAGCGCACTTCAATCTGACCAATCAAGGTCGAATCGGATCGCGTTGTGGTCATGATTGCTTCTCCATCTGACTTCGTTGTCGGGGATTGGATCTCGTTTGTCGAGTCCCGAAGTTCATTCACGTATCGCGTTTGGCTTCGTGGACAAGTGTGAGCAAAGCCGTCCACAATCTGAACTGTAAGAAAGTACGAATATGTGTCAACTCTTGTATCAACGTCACGTTTACAGACAATCGCCTCACATCCACACTGAGAACCGTGATCAACTCCGCGACCCACAGCCCCTTGTCCCTCTGGCATGCAGATTCCAGCCTCGTACCGTTCGGCTCCAAGCCATTGGGCGGCGATCTGGATGTCGATGTCGCTATCATCGGTGCCGGCTATACGGGTTTGTGGACGGCCTATTTCCTCAAGCAACAGCAGCCGAATCTGTCCATTGCGATCTTTGAGGCCGAAACGGTCGGTTACGGAGCGTCAGGGCGAAACGGTGGATGGTGTTCGGCCCTGTTCCCGGCATCGATGAAGAAGATTGCCAGCCTCAGTTCGCGCGATGCGGCTATCCGACTTCAGCAGGCGATGAACGAATCGATCACAGAAATGGGCACAATCCTCGCCCAAGAAAAGATCGACTGCGACTGGAAGCAAGGCGGCTACGTCTCGCTTGCACGAAACGAGGCTCAATTAGTTCGTTCCCAGAACGAGGTCAAGGGGTGGAGGTCCTGGGGCTTCGGTGATGAGCACATGAGCCTTCTATCCGCAAAGGAAGCGTCGGCGCGGAGCAACGCCACTGAGGTGATGGGCGGCACCTACACCCCGAATTGTGCAGCCATCCAACCTGCAAAACTGGCGTCGGGACTGGCTCGGGTCGTCGAGAATCTCGGCGTTTCGATTTACGAGCGTTCGCGCGTGACGGCGATTGGCACTCGAAAGTTGGAAACGACGGGGGGAACCGTCACGGCCGACTACATCATTCGTGCGACCGAAGGGTTCACGGCGGAGTTTCCACAATTCCACCGGGATATCGTCCCCATGTACTCACTCATGGTCGCCACCGAACCGCTACCCAAGGACATCTGGGAAAGAATTGGTCTGGCCGAACGCGAAACCTTCTCCGACAAGCGGCACCTGCGGATTTACGGTCAACGTACGGCCGACGGCCGTCTAGCGTTCGGCGGTCGCGGCGCGCCGTACCATTATGCGTCGCGCGTCCGTGCGTCTTTCGACAGCGAGCCGGATGTTCACGCGATGCTTCGTCACATTCTTAGGGATCTTTTCCCAGCCCTCGCGGATGTTCAATTCACCCACGAGTGGGGAGGGAATCTGGGAATCCCGCGTGACTGGTATCCCTCGGTGACATTCGATCGCGCTACCGGTTTCGGACAGGCCGGAGGGTACGTCGGCGACGGCGTATCGACGGCATTCGTCGCGGGCAGGACACTTGCCGCGGAAATTCTTGACACTGAGTCGGAACTTCGTCAACTTCCCTGGGTTCAACGTCATTCGCCACGATGGGAACCGGAGCCATTGCGGTGGCTCGGGGTCAATGCCGTCACGCAGGCTTTCGCGCAGTCGGATCGCAACGAGGCGCGCTCGGGGAAACCCTCAAAGATTGCATCGAGTGTTTGGAAATACATCGGCCACTGACGGCAAGAACGAAACCCCGCGAGGGCTGGATTGGCGCTGGCCCGGAGCGTAGGCCGCTCGATCGAGTGTCCAATGCCAGCGGAGCATTCTGCGGCCCGTTACGGTGATTCGGCACTCCACCGTGTATGCGACATAGGCGGCGCCACCGGGGTGCACGCGGCGAGGCCCACTGAACTCCGCCATGCGGTGGTCATGATCGGCCCGCTGCCGGAGCAAGATTTCTCGCGCCCGCGCGCAAGGGTCCTTACGCGCCGAGATCGGCGACGCACGTGAATTGAAGTTCGGTGATGACTCAGTCGACGGCGTATTGATGTTCGGTCCGCCGTATGACCTCGAAGACCGAGAGAGCCGCCTGGTGGCGGTCCGCGAAGCCCGCCTCGTTGTCCCTCGGTGAGGAGGCGGGACTCGCTGAGGTGACGGTGTGCGCAATCGAGGGACACGACGGTCTGGCCCTTGAGGAACTCCTCACGCGCGACGAACGCCCAAGCCCGCAGCGACGTCATCCTCTGCGTCGATGGCTTCTACAACAGCGGGCGCCGGCACTGAGCCCCGGGCTACCGCAGGCCCGATGGAGACCACTATGGTTATCAACAGCCGGCCCTGACCGCTTGAAGAAGACACTATTCCGCCGTCCGAAATCTTCGCAGCAGCCCAGATAGCGATTCGTGGAGTTCGAGTTCGAGTTCGTGCTGGCGTTCCCGCTGACCGAAGAGGCAGAATGAGTACGCACGATGTGGTTGTAGTTGGTGCCGGCCTCGCTGGGCTGAGCGCTGCTCGGGACCTGATGAATGCCGGGTCGGATGTCGTTGTGTTGGAGGCTCGCGCCCGGCCCGGCGGGCGGGTCGAGCAGACCAGGACTGCCGATGGCCGCCTCGTTCAACTTGGCGGAGAGGTCGTGGGCGACTTCCACACGGCGTATCGTGGGCTCGTCGATGAGCTGGGCCTGCACCTCGGTCCGAGCTTCACCGATATCCCGGGCGAGTCGACCTGGCTGATGAACGACGGCCTGTCCGTGGGCAACGCGGTGCCATGGCTATCGGCCTCGGACCAGCGGAAGCACGACCGAATCGAGCGGCAGTTCGCAGAGTTGGCGGCGACCGTGGATCCGGACAATCCCTGGGGGCATCCCGACGCTGTGGCTCTGGACCGCCTGTCAGTCGGTGACTGGTTGCGCTCTGAAGGCGCCACCGCCAACATCGTACGCGCCATGGAAGTTCGTGCGATGGCCTTGGCGGACGACTCCGTCGAGCGGCGGTCGCTGCTCGGCGACCTCCGCAAGGAGTCGGCGGCGGGTGCCCTCGGGTTCTACGACTACGACGCGTGGGAGAGCTTGAAGGTCGTCGAGGGCTCCGCCACCGTTGCACTTCTCATGGCCGAGCAACTCGCGCACCGCATTCGCTACTCCAGCCCCGTGGCCGCCATCGACGTCACCACGAACGGTGTCTCCGTGACCCTCCACACCGGTGAGCGCTTCACCGCGTCCGACGTCGTCTGCTCCTTGCCGGCAGGGCCGCTTCGGGACGTTCGCATAACCGGTCTCAGCGCCGAGCGCCTCGCATCCCTACACCGCCAACAACACGCCCCGACCGCGAAGTTCGTGACCGTCTACGATTCCTCGTTCTGGGAGGAGAACAACCAGAACGGCACCGGCTACTTTGAACACACCATCCTCGGCGGGACGTGGGTGCAGAACACGGGCATTCTCTCTGCACTCGTACCCGTTGGCAAACTGGGGCCCTACTTTGCCACGCCGCCGATGCTTCGTGAGAAGGCCTTGACGGCGGAACTGGGATCAGCCTACGGGCCGCGGGCGACGGCCCCGGAGGCCGTCTTCATGCGCAACTGGGGTGCGGATCCGTGGACGCAGGGTTACATCACAGCGTGGCGTCCCGGGGAACTCACTGCCGTCGGTCCCCTTCATGGCACGCACGAACCTCCCTTCTGGGTGGTGGGCTCCGACCAATGGGTCTGCGGTTACATGGAAGGCGCCGTGCGCACCGGACGCGCAGCCGCCCGAGAGCTCATCGGAAAATGAAGTCTCGATTCCAGGCTGGAGCGTCCCGTTTCGCCCTCAGCTCGGCGTGTGGGCTGGAGCGCCACCGCGAATAGGCTTAGGCGCTCCTACCGCGGCGGTGACCTCGTTCAGGACAGCGTTCGACGCTACCTACGAAGCCGTGATCCAGAGTGTTGCCCGCCGCGACCGGCTGGACACAGCGATCAGTCAGATGGCGGCGGAGTCGCAGTTCACCCCGCTGGTGAACCGGCTCGCCTGCCTGCGCGGCATCGGCCCGTTGACCGGGTTCGCGTTGGCGGTCGAGATCACCGAGTGGCACCGATTCACCGGCAACACCATCGGCTTATTCCTGGGGTTGGTGCCGGCAGAATACTCCTCAGGGCAGTCCCGGCAGTTGGGCGGGATCACGAAGACCGGCAACTCTCATGCACGGCGCCTGCTCGTCGAAGCCGCCTGGCGTCACCGCCGCGACTATCAGCCCAACGCAACGTCGGTGATGCAGGACCGGTGGGACAAAGCCCCCTTCGACGCGCGGCTCCGCGGCCAGGCCGGCAACGAACGATTGCACCACCAATGGGTGCAGTTCACGGCCAGGAAGAAGCGGCCCGTGATCGCCAACATCGCCATCGCCCGCGAACTCGCCGGTTGGTGCTGGTCCCTGGCGATCATGGACGGATAGCCTTCCACACCACTGATCGCCCCGGTCGGAGTGGCCGACGAGCATGTGGAGTGACCCGCTTCAGAGCTATGAGCAGCATGACCGAGGTCGTGTGACGCCCGACCCTGGACCTGCGGCAGCTCTCCGGCCGAACACTTCGCCCTGCGGTACCCAACCCGCGTATATCAGCCTGACCATGCGTCGATAAGACATGCTTGGCCGCTCCGGCCCCGGCGATCAACCCTGCAGCACCCGAGTCTCAGCCTCTCGGAATCTGGGCCGGTGGACGCGGCGAAAAACACCCCGCCTCCACCGTCCAGAATCCGAACATCGATCATCCCCGGCGCCGCTTCAACACGCCCTCTTGACAAAGAACCCCACATATCAGCTCTCGGGGTCGTACCTGAACTCGCGGAGCTCCTGCGAGCAACGGCAGGCCACCGCGATCTTCCTCGCCCACTCGACCGCGTCCTCGCGCGTCGGCAGCTCCAGCACGGTGAACCCGCCCTTGAGTTCGCTGCCCGAATAGATCTCGGTGCTCACCGACCCGTCGGCGGAGACCAGCACGGGATCGACTTCCTCCTCGATTCCGCCGCCGAATACATAGACGCCAGCGGCCTTGGCCTCCTGGATCACGGCGTGGGATTCGGCTGAGACGATCGGGAACTCCTCGTCGGTGAGCGCCATGGCTTCGCTCGGGAAGGAGATGAGGTATTTGGTCATGTCTCGATGGTGCACCGCGGTCGGGCCGGACAGCAACGGTTGTGGATAGTGGAAGGCATCCATCCCTCGAGGAGTGGCGCGCCGACCCCGAACTCAGGGGCGGCGAATGGCACAGCTTCTGGCCGACTTCAGTGTCGAAAGCGTGCGGGGGAGCTTGTCCCAAGGGAGTTGGTCGTGGCCCGCTTCACGGAACTCCCTCGCTCCGGGCTTTGTGCAATCCGGACGCCGACCAGGACTCCGGAGGGGCTCAATCGCGGTGTCGCTGGGTCTGCTGGGCTTCGCACTAGGACTCGATGCGCGCACGTTTAGTCAACGCTTATTGCGTCGAGACCGGCCTAGGCGGGCCGAGGCGTTGCGATAGAATTGGGGCACATCTCACAAGAAATGCCCGGTCAGCTCGAGATCAGTCGAGGTCTCGTCGTCCAGGGCCTACGGGTAAACGTGGCCGGCCGCAATCCATCGGTCATGGGTTCAAGTCTCATCCGCCCTACTCGTGTACGTGCTGGCACAGCGGCGATCCTGCCGTGCGTCAGCGCTGCTCGTGCCGCGATGCGATCACGGCGCGCACGTTTCCCGCGAAATGCACGAGTAACGCGGCCACGAGGAACGCGACGAGCACCTGCGCCGTCGTCGTCAGCACGGCCGCGCACCCACGAGAAGACGAGGAATGTGACCGGGTAGCCGAGCCACACGAGGGGCCGCCACCACTTGCCATGCACGGTCCTCGTCACGAGGAGCCAGTCGAGCGCCACGAACAGCGGGGCCAGGCGGTGGTGCGCGAGCTGGGGCCAGTACATGTCCCAGCTCCACCACGGCTCGTTCGGCGGTGCCACGAGGAGCACATAGATCAGGCCCGTCATCACCAGATAGAAGACGAGTGCACCGAACAGGTGGTCCCACCACAGCGGCATTCGCGTCCGCGGGTAGACAGCCGAGGCGATGAGCACGAGCACAAGCACCAGGTTCGACTGGATGGTGAATTCCGAGTAGAGCTGGAATACGTCTACGTCACTGCCGGGGAGCGTTGCGTCGTACGTCTTCTGGACTATGGCCGCGAGCACGAAGACGCCCACCGCGAGGCGGGGCATCCGGATCCGGATCCGGTCCGGGCGCAGTGCATCGTTGAATCCAGGGCTGCGCTCGATCGGAGCGATCAGCGTCGACAGGCCGCTCATGGCCTGAGTGTGGCACGGGCGCGATCGTCGCACCACTGCCTGGCACGGTAGGTTGAGCCAACGAGCGGGGGGTGCGTGGACAAGGACGAGGCTGCGGCGGTGTGGGCCGAGGCGCATACGGATGCCGGACGACCCGACCCCGCCGTGGAACTCGCCCAGCTCGAAGCGGTCGTGTACTCCAGGGCCGGCAGCGCGGAGTCCGTCGTCGACTTCATCGACCCGGTCACCGGTGAAACGGTGCGGGCCACCCCGTCCCAGCTCCGACTGCGCGCTCTGCGGGCCAGGCGAGTCGAGCAAACGGTCGGGCTCCATGCCCCCGACCGCTCAGCCCGCGTGCCTGCTCCGGATGCCGCGGAGACGGATTCCTCGGACACGCGGGCCGCGCCGCCCGGTCTCACCGGCCCGCGCCGCAGGCGTCTGGTCCTGCCGCTCGTCGCCGCAGCTGCCTTTGCTGCCGGAATCGTCACGGTTTTGATCGCAATGTCGGTCCCGGGTCGGATCGACGTACCCGGCACACCGGTCGCGAGCGCCGAACCCCTCCTGATCTTCGACTTTCCGTCGCGCTTCCCCGACATTGCCGTGCCGAACCTCGGGGACGAGTTCGTGGCGGACTCACTTCGAAACGTCTCGGGCACCTCGTTGGCGAAGCAGGGCTTCGGCGTGTACCTCGGCCGCGAAACGGACAGCGGGCTGTACTGCCTGATCGTGCATCCCGATGAAGGGGTCACTGCGTCAAGCTGCGCGACGGCGGATGACGTCGCGCAGCTGGGACTGGCCGTCCAGTCGGAGGTGACGGTGCGGTTTCCGGTCTTCTACGACGGCACTCTGGGCAACAATGGGGTGACGGCGGAGCTGAGCAACCGCGGCGACTTCTCGATGCGTCTCACTCCGACGAACAGCCGGCCGATTGACCCGCCGTCGACGACGGGCACGCTACTCGGGACGTGGACAGGCGAGCCGGACGCAAACGGCGACTTTCAGGGCACCCTCGACGCCAACGGCGATGCTCTCGAAGTCGCCCTGGACTGCGTGGGAGAGGGGACCGTGACAGTTAACCTGGGCGACGACGAATCGTCGGTGTTCCAGTGCAGGCCCGACCGCGTCGAGAACTTCGGGAGTCTGCTCGACTACGCTCATGGGCGCTTCGACGTGACCGTATCAACTACCGGCAACGTGACCTGGGGTCTCACCATCGCGAGCAGGCCCGTCAACGAGCAGACCCCCGGGCTGAGCGAAGTTGACGGTGCCTGGGACTCGCCGGGGGAGTCGGCCGCGTGATCACGCCCTGTGCTGCCATGCTCGGGACATGACCAACACCCCACGCCTTCGCGCACGCCGCCGGGCTGTGCTCGCCGCCCTGGGGGTTGTCACATCTCTCGCTCTCGGCGCCGCCCTGACCGGTTCCCCGTCCCAGGCGCAAGCGGCCCCAGCTCAGACACTCGTGAGCGCAACGACCAAAGCGATCGCGGTCACGTCCGCCGTCGTGTTCAACCGCAACGCGGCCTCGATCACCGACCCCAGGAGCCCCTGGGTCGTCGTCAACAAGAAGCGCCCGCTCAACCCCCACAGCTACGTGCCGCCGCTCGTTTACGTACCGATCAACTACGTGTGGCGCCCGTCGCTGCAGTGGGGGGCCTCCAAAGCCGCCACAAAGATGCTCGCGACCTACCAGGCAGAGACCGGACGCCGGATGCAGTCGCAGAGCGCGTACCGCAGCTACGCCACTCAGGTGTCGGTGTACAACGCGAGCGTGCGGATCCGCGGCGTCGCGGCCACGGACAAGATCATTGCGCGCCCCGGCACAAGTGAACACCAGACGGGTTGGGCCATCGACGTCAGCGCCCTGCCGTCGAACTGCTCGCTGAGCACCTGCTTCGCCAACACCCACCAGGGGAAATGGCTCGCGGCGAATGCCTGGCGCTTCGGGTTCCTGCTCCGCTACCCGGCGAACAAGGTGGCGGTCACCGGCTACAGCTTCGAGCCGTGGCACTACCGTTTCGTGGGCCCGTACCTGACCACCGAGATGCGCCGGACGGGCTTCACTACCCTCGAGGAGTTCTTCCGCCTCCCCGCGGCACCCAGCTACTAATCCCTTCACCCTGTTTTCGCAGTCCCCGGGACGTCACCATCTCCCCGCTAAGCTGTCGAAAAATCGACAAGGGGGCCGATCATGAAGGTTCAGGTTGAGCTGCCGCTTTCCCAAGCAGTCGGGCGTGCGCGCGCACGGAGCATGCGCCGTGCATCCCTCGCGGTGGCGATTCTGGGGCCGACAGCCCTGGCCGGCTGAGCCTCGCCGGCCCCGGAAACGACCCCGACCCCGACCGTCGAGGACACCCGGATGGTGTTCACGTATGACTACAACGTGTTCATGCAGGCACGGTTCGAGACGAAACTGCAGTTCATCGCAGACACGTGTGTCGGCGTGACCGGCCAGGACGGCACCATGTTCCTGGCGGCGCTCCCGGACGGCAGCCAACTCACGCAGGACGGCGACTCCTGGCTGCTCGTGGTGCCCACCGTGGACCAGCCAATCGTCATCGGCGTGGACACGGTCGTCGCCGGTGGCGGCTACGTGCCGTGGGGATCACTTGGAACGTCGGATGAGACTGTCCCAGCCGAGTGCCGGACCGACGAGGTCGTCCAGTTCTATCCGGAGGGCTACGTGGGCTAACGGCGAATCAACAGGCGCCCCACATGCCGGCGCCGGCCGCCGCAGCGGCGTCCTCGGCCGCAAGCAGCAGCGGGTAGTAGGCGTCGTTCGGCTCGATCATGAGCGATTCGGCAGCACCGGCGGCAACGAGTTCGTAGTTCACGAATCGCCCGTCCTCGGTCCACAGGTAGAACAGGCTGCGCCCGTATTGGTCGACGGGGTCGCTGTCGGCGGTGATCCAGGTCACACTGCCGTCGGGCAAGAGTGTCCGCAATTGTTGGGTGGCCTCGTCGCCGAAGCATTCGGCACGGTCGCCCACTTCGGGCGTATCAATGCCGACGAGCCGCACCTTGACGGTGTCCGTCGTCGCCACGAAAGCGTTGGGCTGATTCGTGCTGAGGAACAGCGTGTCCCCATCGTGCACGTGTTCAACGGTCATCGACACGGCATCGCCCGGACGGGCGGGGATGCCGCTGCCTGCCGCCGCGGGAGCTCCGCCAGTCGCGCCCGTCCCCGGCTCTGCAGCGTCGTTCGGTTCGCCGAGCGGAGTGCTCAGGATGCCCTCGAGAGCCGGGGTCAGCGGCCCGAGTTGCTGGACGGCGACGAAACCGAGCGCTCCGAGGGCCAGCATCCCGACCAGCAAGCCCGAACCGCCCCTTATCCCACCCATTCCCTGAGACTAGGGCAGAGTGCGCCCTCGTGCCGGCGCAAGCGAGCGCCGGGTCAGCCCACGATCTGGATGAGCCGCTCCGACGCGGTCTGCAGGCCGCTGTATGCGGTACCCAGGACGAACAGCGCGATCAGCGACCAGCCAATGATTGCGTCCCTGGACCGCAGCCGGATGCTTGTGCCCAGGAGGACGAGTGCCGTGAGCACGGCAACGGTATGACCTGCCACCTGGCCGAACGCCATCCGGATATAGTCCTCCGCGTCTGGCGGACCCCAGCTGTTCGTCGCAACGATGATGGCCACGGGAAAGACCCAGATCCCGAGAACGCCAACGGGTAGGAGCAGTCGGCCTGCGCGCGGCGTGGGCCGTGACGTGCTCCGCGGGGGAGCGAACTGGTCGGACCCCGTTGGCTGCATGGGCCCAGTGTGGCAGCGGCCGCCGGCGGGAGCAAGAGACCACGCAGGGCTGTACCTCGAGCCACCGCATCCGGATGCCCCGCGAAGGCGCCGGCCGCTGCTCCGGCGCCGTCGCGTTCAGCCGAGACGGCTACTTCTTGAAGGCGTCCTTGATGTTCTCGCCGGCCTGCTTCAGGTTGGCTTCGGCCTGGTCGGTCTTTCCCTCGGCCTCCAGCGATTCGTTGCCGGTCGCGTTTCCGACCGCCTCCTTGGCCTTACCGACTGCTTCTTTGGCCGCGTTCTCGATCTTGTCAGCGCCGCTCATGATCGGCCCCCTTCTCTAAGTTTGTTGACTAGCAGAACGGCCACGATATGCCATCCTCTCTCGTGGCGAAAGGGGGACAGGGACAATTCCTGGGCTCGACCACGCTTCGCGCAGCTGTCGGAGAGGGTCAGCCGACGTCCTTCGACGTGCCCCCCTCGTCCCCCGCCTGTGCGTCCGACGGGACGTGCTTGCGGAACCTGGCGCTGTCGGCCGCCGGGGCGGACGTGCCGGAGCCCGAAGTGCCCGCGCCCGAAGCGCCCATGCCCGTTTCCGTGGGCTCGGCGTAGGCCAGTCGGTAGTGGTCGTAGAGTTCCTGCTCCTCAGTGGCGCTGAGGGGCTCGTCGTTGTCCACATCGACTTGCGGTGCGTCCTTGACGAGCGCCTTGTCGTAGGGGACATGCAGGTCCGTGCCGTCCCAGTCGGCGTCATCGAGGGGCACGAAGGATTCGAACAGTCCGAACAGGCCCGTGCGCACGCTGACCCAGCTCGGGCGGCCGTTGATCTGGTCCTCGAACACCTGGCCGACGGTCCCGATCTTGTCGCCATCCGGGCCCAGCACATGGGCGCCCATGAGGGCGTTGATGTTCTCCGCGGTGATCTTCATGGAGTCCTGCTTTCGCTCAAGGAGCCTAGGCTCCTGCGGAGTCCCGCTCAGGGTATGAGTGAAACAAAGTGGGAGTCTAGCCAGATGTCGACGCGGCCTCCATGCCCGCCGGGACGGCTTGCACGCTCCGTTCGCAGCTAGGCTGTGACTATGGATGTGCTGCTCGGGTTCTGGGAGCAGATCACGACCCGCAACGCGCCGCTCCCGCTCCAGGCCGCCTGGCTGACCGTCGCTGCGGCTGCGGTCCTCGTGCTCGTTCCCGCCTTCTGGCGGCAAGGCCGGCACGTGATCACCCTGGTGCACGAGGGCGGGCACGCCGTCGCCGCGACGCTGAGCGGCCGGAGGCTGGGCGGCATCCGCCTGCACTCGGACACCACCGGACTCACCGTCAGCCACGGCCGGCCCGGCGGGCCCGGGATGGTCTTCACCCTCCTGGCCGGGTACCTCGCCCCGTCGTTCCTCGGGCTCGGCGCCGCCCGGATGCTCAGCCTCGGTTACGACGTCGCCCTGCTCTGGCTCATGCTCGCCGCGCTGGCGCTCATGCTGGTGCAGATTCGGAACTGGTTCGGCCTGTGGTCGGTCGCCGTGAGCGGAGCCGTGGTGCTCGGCGTTTCGTGGTTCGGCTCTGCCGGCGTGCAGGGTGTTTTCGCCCTCCTGGTGACGGCGGTTCTGCTCCTCGGGGCGGTGCGTGCGGTACTGGAATTACACCGGACCCGGGCGCATTCCCGCCAGGCGGCGCGGGCGTCGGATGCCGATCAGCTAGCGCGCCTCACCCATCTGCCGGGCAGCGTCTGGGTGGTGGTGTTCCTGGTCATCGGTGTCGCGTGCGCCTGGCTCGGCGCGGGGTTCCTCGGCCTGGTCTGACCGGCGGACGCCTGCGGCGAGCCGAGTCACCAGCAGTACGGCCGCGGAATCGCGTCCGCGTCGACGTAATGCACGTCCGCCTCGGGGTCGAGCGGGCCAGCTGATTGGGAATCCCGGCAGGACGCTTCCCAGACCTCCTGTCCCGTGAGGGCGAGAATCTCGCCGTTGACGACCAGCCAGCCGCGCACGGCCGTGTACGGGATGCCGCCCTCCGGAGATGGACAGTTCGACCCCGCCTCTACCGTGCGAAGCACGAGGCTGAAGGTGTCTTCTGAGGTGATGCTGCTCGTGACGTACTCCAACAGCTCCGAGTGCTCTACGGCCGGCGTCGTCTCCCCGGTCGGGTCCGTGTGGAAACTGACATGCCCCACGCCCTCGGCAGCGACCGTGAGCTCATGGCTGCCGCTGCCGTGGCGATTTCCGACCAGCGCAGCGACGAGACGTTCCTGCTTGTCCTGGTGCGCCGTGGTCCGATCGCAACCCGAACACACCACGACATAGCGGGGGAGTACGACCCCGTCGAAGCGAGCCCGGTTCGGGGTGAGCGAAGCTTCCGCGTGACAGTGGGGGCACAGGATTCTCATGAATTGCAGCCCCTTCATTCGGTCGCGTCCGGCAGACGTCAATGCCTGGGGATCGTCGACCGGGTGTGTCGCTGGCGTCACGGTACCAGTCGGCGCCGGGCGACCGCAGTCGGCCGGATGGGGGACACGGCGTAGCCCGGAACCCCGGAGCTGGCGATACTGGAGTCACAAGGGGGAGGCCACCGGTGGAGAGCATGAGGGCGTGGACGACGGATCTCGAGCATCATCGCGTCGAGCCCGGCCGGAAGCCGGTGCCGACGCCGGCCGCCGACGAGGTTCTCGTGAAGGTGCTGGCCTGCGGAGTATGCCGCACGGACCTGCACGTGGTGGACGGAGAGCTCGCGCCCCATCACCCCGCCGTGACGCCCGGTCACCAGGTCGTCGGCAGCGTTGTGCGTCTGGGCAGCGACGTGCGTCAGCTGCGGGGCTGGGCGACCCGGTCGGCATCGCCTGGCTCCGTCGCACCTGCGGGGCGTGCCAATGGTGTCAGGCCGGGCGAGAGAACCTCTGCCCCCAATCGCAGTACACCGGGTGGGATGCGGACGGCGGTTTCGCGGAGTACGCGACCGTGCCGGAAAGCTTCGCCTACCTGCTGGCCGAGGGAAGCGATCCGGTCGAAACGGCGCCCCTGCTCTGCGCGGGGATCATCGGCTACCGGGCGCTGACCCGTGCCGCCCTACCGCCCGGCGGCCGGCTGGGCCTCTACGGATTCGGGTCGAGCGCCCACGTCACCGCCCAGCTCGCCCTGGCGGCCGGCGCGGAAGTGTTCGCGATGACGCGAGGGGAGCAGAGCCAGGCGCTGGCGCGAACCCTGGGCGCGTCTTTCGTGGGTGAAGCGGATGCCGTGCCCCCGGAGCCGCTGGATTGCGCCATCATCTTCGCCCCGGCCGGAACGCTCGTGCCGCCGGCCCTGCGGGCGACGGCTCGTGGCGGCACGGTCGTGCTCGCCGGCATCCACGTCTCCCGAATCCCCGCTCTGGACTACGACTCCACACTGTTCTACGAACGCGACCTCCGCAGCGTGACCTCGAACACGCGAACCGACGGCAGGGACTTCCTCAAAATCGCCCACAACCTGGGAATCACGCCTTCGGTGACTGCGTACCCCTTCGGCCAGGTTGATCGCGCCCTCGACGATCTCCGGGCCGGAACCGCATCCGGATCGCTGGTCATCGACCTGGCCCTGCCCGGCTGACGTCCCCGAATTCGCACGTTCGTGACAGCTCCGCAACGCACCCGTAACCGGAGCTGCCCAGAATGGACCCATGACGCGGGGGAACGCACGAAAACCGGGCACTGGAAAACCGAGCCCAGATGAATTGACCTGCGACGGCTGCGGTCAGTTGCCCGAGGCCTCCAAAGGGCGGCTGACCGTGGTCAACGTGGTGACCATCCTGCCCATCGAACTCCTCGTGCACGCACTCGTCGTGCAGACCGCGTTGCCGTACCTCGCGAAGGTCCTCGTGCTTGCTTTCACTGCGACGGCCCTCGTGATCTGGGTCGCCGAACCCTCCGCCAGGCGGTTCCTGTGGAGCTGGCTGCACGCGCCCGCCCTGCGCCGGCGGCGGAAACTCGACACCTCACCGGCGCTCTGGCGCGTGCGCACGGTGCTTGCCGAGGAGCCGGGCGCCCTGCAGCGCCTCAGCCGGGCCCTGGCCGGTCTTGAGGCGAACATCCTGAGCATTCATGTGCACCCGGTCGCCGACGGCGTGCTCGACGAGCTCGTGCTCAGCGCTCCAGGCGACCTGGCCGAGGAGGAGTTGTCGGCTGCGGTGGAATTGAGCGGCGGTCGCCAAACCCGGCTCTGGCCCACCACCCCCGTCGCGCTGACCGACGGTCAGACCCGGGCGCTGGCCCTCGCCGCTCGCGTTGCCGGCAACCCGGGCGAACTCCCGCAGGCCATTGCCGAGCTCCTCGCGGCCGAACTCGTCATCGACGTCCCCGGCAAGCCGGTGGCACGAGACACGGGTTCGGAGTCCACCCTCCTCAAAGTCCCGACCACCTGGCACGCGCCGCTCTACTTCTCCCGCCCCGGGGAGCCGTTCACGCCGGCCGAATCGGGTCGCGCGCACCGCCTGGCCGAGCTCGCCGAAGTGGTCGAGCTCACCGAGTTGGCGCGTTCGGGATCCGCCGGAGACCGCGAGGCCGGTTGAACGACGTTCTTCTGGTAGAACGCCGTTCTTCGTACTGCCGGCGAACGGGGACATTTCAGCGAGCCTGCCTCCATCGTCTAGCCTGAATGCATGAGCCAGAGCCCCCGCGCCCAACAGCGCCAACGGCCCCGATGGGTGCAGGACTACCTGTCCGAAGAGTTCCCGCCGGTGCAGCCCGCCCGAACCGGTTGGTTCATCGCCGCAGCCCTGCTCGTCGCCTTCGGGACGATGGCCTTCTTCCTGATCTTGAACGGCGTCCTAGAGCAGCGAGGACTCGCCCTCCTCGATGAGCCGGTGCGGGCGTGGATGGTCGAGCACCGCACCGAGGGCTGGACCGCCGCGATGATCCTCATCGCCGAGATTTCCGGCCCTATCGGGATGCCGATTGTCGTGGCGGTATTCATCGTGCTGTGGATCTGGCGTTCCAAGCACGCGTGGCGGGTGCTCGTCCTTTCGGTGGCGATGCTCACCGGCATGTCCCTCGCGCTGCTGATTGCGCGCCTGGTCGGCCGGGAGCGGCCCCCGCAAGAGTTTATGCTCATCGGCGTCGACCCCTCCTTCTCCTTCCCCTCCGGCCACGTGCTCGGGGTGGCCGATTTTCTCATCGTGGGTGGCTACCTGGTGCTCTCCCGGGGCAGAGGCTGGGTCGTTTCCCTGCTCCTGGTCCTCGCCGCGATCGTCGGTGTCGGCCTGGTCGCGCTCACCCGCGTCTACCTCGGCTACCACTGGGTGACGGATGTCGCCGCCTCCCTGTCGCTCTCCCTCTGTGTCCTCGGACTGGCGATCGCCCTCGACACCTGGCGGCCGCTGCGGCATCCGCCCGAGGCATCCAGCGCCGACTCATTGTCTTCCGGGGCGAACAGGGTTTAACTTCCTCACATACGAGCCGAAACGCGAGGAGTGGGCATATGCGAGGGACAAGGTTGAGGGTCGCGACGTCTTGTGCGGCCGGAATAGCGACCGCGGGCATCCTGCTGGCCGGATGCGCGGGGTCGGCCCCGGCCCCGGTGCCGCAGACGTCCGTCCGGGCCGACGGAGCGACCTCCGTGCGGTTCACGGCGTCCGGCGACATCGCCGAGCGCACCCAGTCCGCGGCCGTGCTCGACCAGGTAGCGAGCATCCGAGCCGACCTACACCTGGCCCTGGGCGACCTCTCCTACGGCACGCCAGGGACCGAGGCGGCCTGGTGCGATTTCGTGACCTCCCGGGTCGGAGAGGGTGTGCCGTTTGAGATCATCTCGGGCAACCATGAGAGCGACGGGAGGAACGGCCATATCGACGACTTCTCTGACTGCCTGCCCAACCAACTCCCGGGACTGGTCGGGACCTACGGGCGCGAGTACTTCGTGGATGTGCCCCGGGTGAACCCGCTCGTGCGGTTCATCATGATCTCGCCGGGGTTGAAGTACCCGGATGGGCGGTGGTCGTATTCCGCGGGCAGCGCGCACTACCGGTGGACCGCGAGGGCCATCGATGGCGCCCGCAGCGCCGGCATCCCCTGGGTGGTGACCGGCATGCACAAGCCGTGCCTGTCGGTCGGCAGGTACCCGTGCGATCCCGGAGCCGACCTGCTCAACCTGCTCGTGGCCAAGCGCGTGGATCTCGTGCTGAGCGGTCACGAACACCTGTACGCGCGATCGAAGCAGCTCGCCCTCGGCGAGTCCTGCCCGGGTATCGAGCCCGAAAGCTACTCGTCCGCCTGCGTCTCGGATAGCGACAGTGACCTCACCCAGGGCGCCGGCACGGTCATGGCCATCGTCGGGACGGGCGGTGTGGCCCTGCGCGACGTCAACCCGAGCGACCCGGAGGCCGGCTACTTCGCGGCGTGGTCCGGGCTGAACCTGGACCCCAGCCACGGCAATCTGGATGTTCGGGTGACGGAGGACACGCTGACGGCGGGATTCGTACCCGTCGCCGGTGGCAGCTTCACAGACTCGTTCACCATCGACGCACGCGTACCGTAGGCGAAAAGGACGAATCGTGTTCAGGGACCGCACCGACGCCGGCAGGCAACTGGCCGAGAAGCTGGCCGAGCAGTTGGAGACGCTCGACCTGCGCGATCCGGTCGTCTACGCCCTTCCCCGTGGGGGAGTACCGGTCGCCGTGGAGGTCGCCAGGCGGCTCCGGGCGCCGCTCGACCTCATCCTCGTGCGCAAGATCGGGGCTCCGGGGTGGCCGGAGGTGGCCATGGGCGCGGTCGTGGACGGGGAGGATCCGCAGACCATCATCAACGAAGACGTGTACGCGGCCACCGGCAGCGATGCGGCGGGCCTGGCGCGTGCTCGCCAGGCGGAGCTCGAGGAGATCGAACGGCGACGCAAGCGCTACCTGGGCGATCGGCCGCAGGTGAGCCCGGCCGGCCGGGTCGCGGTCATCGTCGATGACGGGATCGCGACCGGTGCCACGGCCAAGGTTGCGCTGGCCGCCGTGAAACGCCAGGGGGCGGCCGCCACCGTGCTCGCGGTACCCGTCGCACCCGCGGACACCGTGGCCGAGATGAGGGGGCTGGCGGATGTCGTCGTCGTTCTCGACGTTCCCTCCGAGTTCTGGGCGATCGGCCCGTTCTACACCGACTTCCACCAGCTGACCGACGACGAGACGATCGGCCTGCTCCGGACGGCGTGGTCGGGCGGCTGAATCGGCCGGGCGTCGCGCCGGGCGTCGGTGGCACACGGCAGAATGGCACTGTGTACCTTCTGGCCAGCCGAACGGGCAACGGAGAGATCCTCGTCACCGCGCTCGACGCTGCCGGCGCCCCCACCGCTTCAGCCGAGCGCCTCGCCCAGCTCGACTTCCCCGCCTTCGTGGCGGCCAGGGAGCCCGCCGGGCCCCGCTGGGTGTGGGATGACACCTCGCGGTGGTCGCCCACCCTGCTCGCGGCCGGGATCCGGGTGCGCCGCTGCCACGACCTGAGGCTGTGCCACGCGATCCTGCGGGGATCCGAGCTGACCCGGGCGAGCGAACTGGCCGGGCGAGCCCCCGGCCGGTGGGATCGCGCGGCGGCCCTGGAGGCGGCGGTGCCCCAGGGCGCGACGCTCTTCGACCTGGCCTCGGGCGACGATGAACCGGCCGACGACGACACGATGGCCGAGTTCCTGAGCCAGCTCCAGGCGGTCGCTTCCTGCCCGGAGCCCGGCCGCCTCCGGCTCCTGCTCGCCGCCGAGTCGGTCGGAGCGCTCATCGCGGCGGAAATGCAGTTTGCCGGGTTGCCGTGGCGAACGGACATCCACGATCGGCTGTTGACGGCGGAACTCGGCCCGCGCGTGGCCCACGGCACCCGGCCCGAACGACTCGAGCAGCTGGCCGGGCGAATCCGCGGCGAACTCGACGACCAGGTGTTCAACCTGGACTCACAGCAGGAGTTGCTCAAGGCTCTGCAGCGTTCCGGGCTGATGGTCACATCGACGCGCGCCTGGGAATTGAAGAAGCTCGAGCATCCGGTGATCGAGCCGCTGCTCGAGTACAAGAAGCTGGCCCGCCTGCTCAGCGCGAACGGCTGGTACTGGATGGACACCTGGATCGTGGACGGCCGGTTCCATCCCGAGTATGTCCCCGGCGCCGCCACCACCGGCAGGTGGGGCGCCAGCGGCGGGGGCCCCTTGCAGCTGCCCAGGCAGGTGCGCGGCGCCGTCGTCGCCGATGAGGGTTGGAAGCTGGTGGTGGCGGATGCCGCGCAGCTGGAACCCCGCATCCTCGCGGCGCTCTCCGCCGACACGGCCATGGCCGCGGCCGGGCGGGACACCGACCTGTATGCCGGCATCGTCGCCAGCGGCGTGGTCGAAACCCGCGACCAGGCCAAGGTCGCCATGCTCGGGGCGATGTACGGCGCGACCACGGGGGAGAGCGGGCGCCTGCTGCCCAGGCTCGCCCGGGCCTACCCGCGGGCGCTCGGCTTGACCGAGGCCGCTGCGCGCGCCGGCGAACGCGGCGACATCGTCACAACCCGGCTCGGGCGGTCCTCACCCCGGCCGGGCGAGAGTTGGCAGGCCACCCAGGCGCAGGCGTATGACCCGGCGGCGTCGGACGGCGACGAACGCCGTGCGCGCAGCCAGGCCCGGGACTGGGGCCGGTTCACCCGCAACTTCGTGGTGCAGGGGAGCGCCGCGGAATGGGCGCTCTGCTGGATGGCCGAGGTGCATAAGGAGCTGTGGTCGCTCCGCGGCACCGAGGCTCCGGACCGACCGGCGGCATTCGCCGCCACGCCGCACCTTGTCTTCTTCCTGCACGACGAGGTCATCGTGCACACCCCGGTCGCCCTGGCGGGCGAGGTGGAGCAGATCATCACGAGAGCGGCTGCGACGGCCGGCCGCCTGCTCTTCGGCGATTTCCCCGTCGACTTCCTCCTCACCGCGGCCACGGTCGACAGCTACGCGGAGGCGAAGTAATGTGAGCGCCGCCGATGACGCCGGGGCCGGCGGCCTCGAGTCCTTCCGGGAGAAGCGACGGCGGTCGGTTGTGGCGCCCCAGGGCAACCTGGCCCTCGTGAACACCCAGTGGATCACCGGCGACGTCGAAGAATCACGGCCGGTCCGGGGCGTTCCGGGCCTCTGGTCGCCGCTGCCTGGCGGGCTGTCCGGGCTGCGCCTGACCGCGACGGCGGCCGACGGCATCCGGGTCGACGACGAGCTCGTCGACGGAAGCGTGATCGTCGCCGGGATGGATGCGCTCGCCCCGTCACGCATCCGATTCAGCACGAGCCGCACGGGCACCATCATCGCCGACGAGGCCGGCGGGTACGCCCTGCGCGTGTGGGACGCGCAATCCGACGGTATCCGCGCGTTCGGCTCCATCGACGTGGTCTTCGGCGACTCGACCAACGGCGTGTACACGTACAGCATGGGGCGCTTTCTGCGCGTGGCGCGCGGCGAGGACGGGAGCGTCATCCTCGATTTCAACCGGGCGTATCTGCCCCCGTGCGCCTTCAGCTACAACTTCAACTGTCCCATTCCGCCGGCCCGGAACCGGTTACCGTTCGCCGTCGAGGCGGGAGAGCGGAACGTGCTGGCCAAGGGCGGCGGGCTACTGCACTGACGAGTGCGGCGGGCTACTGCACTGACGAGTGCGGCGCCGGGTGTGCCTGCGCAGCCGCCGCGGGGCGCCGGCCCCGCCGTGGGCGTGCATGGCTGAGCTCCCGCCGGAACGTGCCCGCCGATTCGCCGGCCAGCGCCGCCTCGGCTTCATCCAGCCAGGCCAGGGCTGCGGCCGCGAGGGCGGATGCCGCCGAGGCGGCCAGCCTGTCCTGTCCGGTCAGCGCAGCCCGGTCCCGTCTGCGCTGCCAGCGAGTTCGGTAGCCGGCGATGATGGCCGGCACATCGCTGTCCGGCAGCGAGGACGCCAGAAGCACCCGGTCCACGAGGTCGTTCCATTCCTCGCCGACGGGGCTGCTCGTGTCGGAGAGCCAGGTCAATGCCTCGGCGCGCCCGGAGTCTGTCAGCCGGTACAGGGGAAGTCCGTCGTGGGTGGTCCCGGCGGACTCCACGGCGCCCTGGCTGACCAGTCGATCCAGGGTGCCGTAGATCTGACCGACGTTGACGGTTCGTCTGCCCGCGGTCCGGGACTGCAACTCGCCGTGCAACTGAAACCCGTAGGCCGGGCCGATCGTGAGGATGACCAGCAGATTGCTTCGAACCGACACCATGCCTCCGTGAAATTGCCCGATATTTCTATACCGAATATACAGAATCGAACGAGGTCGGATGGACTCGCGGAATAACAGTGTTGTGATTTCGTTGCGGGGTGAGGCATAATTCAGCTAGCGACTGCGATGTCGTTCAATTTCATAGCCAGGCCGTACTCACTGCATTCGAGTTCGCCGTTCAGAGGTCGTTGGGGAAGACGCACCTCAGAGGAACGGAGAAAAACGATGGCGGCAACACAGGCACGGCAGGCAGCAACTGCACGGGGAGTGCTTTATGTGCACTCCTCTCCTCGTGCACTCTGCCCCCACGTCGAGTGGGCGGCGGGGCGCGCCTTGGGCGAGGCGGTCAATTTCGACTGGACCGACCAGCCCGTGCAGAAGGGTTCGCAGCGCGCCGAGTATTACTGGGAGGGCGATCGGGGAACCGGTGCGGCCCTCGCATCAGCTCTGCGCGGATGGGAACACCTGCGTTACGAGGTGACGGAAGATGCCGGTCTCGGCACCGACGGCGGACGCTGGCTGCACACGCCGGACCTCGGTATCTTCTATGCGCAGACCGACACCGCCGGCAACATCGTCGTGCCGGAGGACCGAGTGCGGTACGCCATTGAGGTGGCCGGCGCCAACGCGATCGAACTCCACCGGGAGCTCCGGCTCGCACTCGGTCAGGCGTGGGACGACGAGCTCGAACCGTTCCGCCACGCGAGCGATTTCAATTCCGTCGTCTGGCTGCACAAGGTCGGCTGACCCAGGAACCTGCGATTCGCGGGATCGTGGCGCCGGGCGCGCAGGTCGGAGAGCACTCCCGGCGGCACGTAAACGAAACGACGCGAATCGCACTCAAAAAGAAGACCCCGACCGGAAGCCGGTCGGGGTCTTTCTGGGGGATCGCGCGGTCGAGTTTGCCGCGATCCGCAGCTACGCGCTGCGGAAAGCGACGACGGCGTTGTGGCCGCCGAATCCGAACGAGTTGCTGATCGCGAGCAGGTCACCGGACGGGAGGGCGCGCGGCGACGTGACCACGTCGAGCGGAATGCTCGGGTCCTGGTCGGTCAGGTTGATCGTCGGGGGTGCCACGCGGTCCGAGAGCGCCAGCACGGTGAACAGCGCCTCGATGGCGCCGGCGCCGCCGAGCAGGTGACCGGTGGACGCCTTGGTTGCCGAAACGGGAATGCCGTCGAGCAGGTCCCCGAAGACGCGGCGCAGGGCGTTGTACTCGGCGATGTCGCCGACGGGCGTGCTCGTGGCGTGAGCGTTGATGTGCGAGACGTCGCCCAGCTCCGCGCCGGCGTTGCGGATCGCGGTGATCATGGCCCGGGCGGCGGCCGATCCCTCGGGGTCCGGAGCGGTGATGTGGTACGCGTCGCTGGTCACGGCGCCGCCGAGGAGCTCGGCGTAGATACGGGCGCCGCGGGCCCTGGCGTGCTCCTCGGTCTCGACGACGAGCGCGGCAGCGCCCTCACCGAGCACGAAGCCATCGCGGTTGATGTCGTAAGGGCGGGACGCCCTGGCCGGGTCGTCGTTGCGCTTGGAGAGCGCCTGCATCGACGCGAAGGCCGCGATCGGGAGCGGGTGGATCGCCGCCTCGGAGCCTCCGGCGATGATGATGTCGGCGTGCCCTGCCTGCAGGCGGTCGTAGGCATTGACGAGGGCCTCGGTGCTGGACGCGCAGGCGGAAACGACGGTCCGGATACCGGCGCGGGCATGCAGGTCCATGCCGATTGCCGCTCCGGGGCCGTTGGGCATCAGCATCGGCACGGTCATCGGCAGAACCCGACGCGGACCGCGCTCGCGCAGCGTGTCCCAGGCGTCGAGCAGGGTCCAGACACCGCCGATACCGGTCGACCAGTCGACCGCCAGGCGGTCGGGGTCGACCTCGGGGGAGCCGGCATCCGCCCAGGCCTCACGGCCGGCGATCAGCGCGAACTGGCTGGACGGGTCGAGGCGCTTCGTTTCGTGCCGGGCGAGAATCTCACTCGGGGAGACCCTGGCCTGCGCGGCGAACGTCACCGGAAGCTGAGTTTCGGCGACCCAGTCGTAGTCGAGCGGGCGGGCGCCGGATTCGCCGGCCAGCAGTGCCGACCAGCTTTCGGAGGCGGTCCCGCCGAGAGGCGAGGTCGCGCCGATGCCGGTGATAACGATCTTCTTGGTCATAACATAACTCCCCGTGAGGCATGGAAACGTGAGACGCAAGTCCCGCACGAACAGGCCGGTCGGCGGATGCCGGCCGGCCTGTTCATCGGCCGGGTCTTAGCCCTGGGCCTTGGTGATGAACGTGACGGCGTCGCCGACGGTCTTGAGGTTCTTGACCTCTTCGTCGGGGATCTTGACGTCGAACTTCTCTTCTGCGTTGACGACGATGGTCATCATCGAGATGGAGTCGATGTCCAGGTCGTCGGTGAACGACTTGTCCAGCTCGACCGTGTCGGCTGCGATGCCCGTCTCGTCGTTGATGAGTTCGGCCAGACCGGCAAGAACTTCTTCGGTGGACAATGCCATGTTGTTTTCTCCTTGGGGGTGTCTCGTTAGACCGAGACTCAGTTTAGATGGACGTGGGGGACTACGGCAGCACAACGACCTGCGCGCCGTAGACCAGTCCGGCGCCGAAGCCGATCTGGAGCGCGAGGCCGCCGCTGAGCTCGGGGTGTTCTTCGAGCAGGCGGTGGGTGGCCAGCGGGATGGATGCGGCCGACGTGTTGCCGGTCGTCGCGATGTCGCGGGCGATCACGACGGATGCCGGAAGCTTCAGCTGCTTCGCGAACTCGTCGATGATGCGCATGTTGGCCTGGTGCGGGATGAAAGCCGAAAGCTGGTCCGCCGTGATGCCGGCAGCCTCGAGCGCCTTCTTGGCCACCTTGGCCATGTCCCACACCGCCCAGCGGAAGACCGTCTGGCCCTCCTGGCGCAGGGTCGGCCAGGGCGCCTCGCCCCGCCGGTATTCCTGCAGCGTGTGGTTCATGCCCACGGCGTCCGCCTTCGACCCGTCGGAGCCCCACACCGTGGGGGAGATCCCGGGGAACTCGCTCGGGCCGATCACCACGGCGCCGGCGCCGTCGCCGAGCAGGAAGGAAATGCTGCGGTCGGTGGGGTCGACCACGTCGGACAGCTTCTCCGCGCCGATCACGAGTGCGTAGTGGGCGGCGCCGGCGCGGATGAGCGCGTCCGCCTGGGCGATGGCATACGAGTAGCCGGCGCAGGCCGCGTTGACGTCATAGGCGGCGGCGGGGGTCGTGCCGACACGGTCGGCGACCACGGCGGCCATCGACGGCGTCTGCTGCGTGTTGCTGATCGTCGCGACGATGACGGCGTCGATGAGGGTGGGGTCGATGCCGCTGCGCGCGATG
>MCHG01000124.1_pt1 | contig 43709 bp, 42 predicted proteins | sample 787351 | NCBI WGS metagenome assembly MCHG01 (sample SAMN05430296, study PRJNA330682) | permafrost metagenome | biome: Cold desert; feature: permafrost; material: soil; isolation source: enrichment culture inoculated with soil incubated with H2/CO2 at 20 degrees... ... | reverse complement strand
TTGATCTGACATGAATATCAGCAATTTCTGGACAAGATAGATCGTCAGGTTTTGGTCAGAATAGATTAGCTCCAACAATATAGCACAACTACAAGTAGATAAAGGAAACATAAAAACAAGTATAGATGGTACCATTACAGAAATATTTGTTCAAAAGGGAGAATCAGTTAGTCCAGGAACACGTGTTATTGAAATTAGTGATCTACACAATTTATACGTGAAAATATATGTAGAAGAGTCAAAAAGAGATAAAATAAAATTAAATGACACGTTTACAGCATCTCTCAATAACAAAGAAGTAATAGGTAGAGTTATATATCTATCACCAAAGTCAGAATTTACGCCAAAGAACGTGGAAACCAAGGATGAAAAAGCAAAGACGTTATTTGAGGTGAAGTTACAACTTCCTGATAACGTAACGAGCTCAGTTGGAAGCATGGTAGATATTATAATTGATTGAAGGTGAAAATATGAATGCTATTGAAGTTGAAAATTTAACGAAACGGTTTGGATCTTTTACAGCTGTGGATCATATTAGTTTTGAAGTTCCTCAAGGTAAAATATTTGGATTTTTAGGTCCTAATGGATCTGGTAAATCAACCACTATACGCATGCTCTGTGGAGTGTTAACCCCTAGTGATGGCAATGCCATTTTGTTAGGATATGATGTGGCCAAAAACATAGAAAAGGTTAAACAAAATATAGGGTACATGTCACAGAAATTTAGCCTTTACGAAGATTTAAGTGTAAAAGAAAATCTAGACTTTTATGCTGGAATTTACGGATTAGACTATAGACAGAGTAAAACTCGAAAAAAAGGCATTATTGCTATGGCAGGCCTAGAGGGTAAAGAAAATGTACTTACAGCAAACTTATCAGGTGGTTGGAAACAAAGATTGGCTCTTGGATGTGCATTAATACACAAACCAAAGATTCTTATTCTAGATGAACCTACAGCAGGAGTAGATCCTGTTTCTAGAAGGATATTTTGGGAAATGATTTACACCCTTGCTCAGGAAGGAATTACTGTTTTAGTTACAACTCATTATATGGATGAAGCAGAGAGTTGCGATGAAGTAGCCTTTATTTTTGATAGTAAGCTCATTGCCATTGGTACGCCAAAAGAACTAATCCAAAAAGAAAAAGTAAACAGTCTTGAAGATGTCTTTATTGAGTACGTGCAGAGAACTACACATCAAAAGATACAATCATCTTTTGAACAGCTCAAATTTCTAATTGATGATCGAGGCGTAGGAGATGAATAGAAGAAGATTTTTAGCTATCGTCAAGAAAGAGTTTATTCAAATAAAGCGGGATAAAGCGAGCTTTGTTATAGCCATCATGATGCCACTTATGATGATGCTCCTATTTGGATATGCTGTAGTCACAGAGTTAGAAGATATTTCTATGATTGTACTAGATCAAAATAAAACAACTGCTAGTAGGGAATTAATACAAAGTCTCGAAAACACTTCGTATTTTAAGGTTGATAGTTATGCACAGAGTTATGATGAAATAGAGAAAAGTATCAATAAGGGGGATACACATGCTGCCGTAATCATCCCTCCTGACTATAGCAACAAGTTACTACAAGGAGATAATACAATCATACAATTTATAGTAGATGGTTCAGATCCAACCACAGCAAGGACTGCTTTTAATAGTGGGATTCTTGCCATAAAGAATCATAGTTCACAAACTTCACAAAGTTTGTTGCCAAAAAGTTCAAAAGAGCAGGGAGGAATTGGTATCAGTACGAAAGTATTGTATAATCCTACCATGAAAAATCAAAATCACACAATTCCAGGGCTTATTGGATTAATCATGCAAAACATTACCATTATTTTAACGGCATTTGCTCTAGTTCGCGAAAAAGAGAGGGGAACATTAGAACAATTAATGGTATCGCCTATCCGGTCAATGGAGTTGATCTTAGGCAAAATGGTACCCTATATAGTCATAGGTTTTATAGATTTCATATATGCCCTTTTGTTAGGAATATATTGGTTTAAAGTACCTTTTGCAGGAAATATGGGTTTGCTGATTCTTCTAGGGTCTGGATTCGTTGTCTGCGCGTTATCTATAGGGATGCTAATTTCTACCATTGCAAAGACACAATTACAAGCAATGCAAATGGCATTTTTGGCCCTACTACCAAGTGTATTGTTATCAGGCTTCGTATTTCCTAGAGAAGCAATGCCGAAATTGATACAGGTTATAGGATACTTTATTCCCTTAACTTATTTTTTAAATATCGTAAGAGGGATTATATTAAAAGGAGTAGGTATAGAATATTTATTAAATGACATTCTACTACTCTCATTATTAGGCTGTTTATTGTTAATACTTAGTATAGTTCGTTTTAAAAAGAAATTAGATTGATTTGTAAGATTAGTGTTTTCCCATTTATTTATGCATCAGAGTAAGGAGTAATGTTGTATTATAAAGCATTACTCCTTTATTTTTGCGCTAATTCCATGAAAAAATTTATTCTATTGACAATACTTACTGTTCTAGTGTACTATATAATTAGTACACTAGAACAGGAGGTGAATCTATGTGATTAAATTTAATGAAAACAGACCTATCTATATTCAGATCATCGAACGAGTAAAAGCGGATATTATTTGTGGAAAAATTAGAGGAGGGGATAAGATGCCATCAGTAAGAGAGTTTTCTGAAACCTTTAAAGTAAATCCCAATACAGTGCAAAGAGTATTTACTGAATTAGAACGAGAGGGAATTACCTATTCCAAACGAGGTGTAGGTACTTTTGTTTCAGAAGAAGAAGGATTTCTAGAAAAATTACAATCAATACAGGCCCATGATTTTACCCATAGATTTGTAGACGAAATGATTGCAATGGGATTTACTAAGAATCAAATTATTGAGTCTATTCATCAAGTTTTTCAGAAGAAAATATGACCTTCCATACTCTTGTAGTGCCAATTATTTTATTTATAGGTTGTTATTGAAAGGAATGATGTAATGAATATCGTTGAAACTCAGGAAGTGAAAAAAAGTTTTTTCAAAAAAAGTGCTTTAAATGGAATTGATCTCACCATAAAAAAAGGATCAATTACAGGTCTTTTAGGACCTAACGGTAGTGGAAAGACCACCTACTTGAAATTGCTAGCAGGACTCCTGCGACCTACTTCAGGGAGCATCATGATTTGTGATATGGAGATAAGTTATAAGACCAAGGAAATTGTGGCATATCTACCAGACAGTGATTTTTTGTACCCATGGATGAAAATATCTGATGCACAAAAAGTATACTCCACCTTTTTTCGCGACTTTAATCAGGACAAATTTAATGGTTTCCTTGATTTTATGAAGTTAGAAAATGACATGGTGGTAAAGTCTTTGTCTAAAGGCATGAAAGAGAAATTGGCACTATCCCTAACTCTCTCTAGAGACGCCAAATTATTTATACTTGATGAACCTTTAAATGGTGTTGATCCCATTGCAAGAGAAGAAATATTAGGAGCAGTGATTAAGGGCTTTGATGTAGAAGGAGCAATGCTCATTACTAGTCATCTTGTGGATGAGATTGAACGGGTTTTAGATACCGTATATTTCATCAAAGAAGGAAGCATTGTCCTCTCAGGTGATTGTGAAGATTTAAGAAATAAACACAACCTGACTCTAGATGGACTATATCGGGAGGTATTGGCATGATGATAGATCTAGTAAAATATGAAATGTTAAAACTATGGAAGAAAATGAAAATGACCTACTTTACAATTTCACTTATGCAATTAACAATCTTAATAATTACTATGATTTTCATGCCAGACACGCTAGCAGTGCAAATAGGTAGCGATGGTATATCCAGCATATCTAATGTATTATTAGGATTATTATTAATGGTATATTTTATTTCATTACTAGTCATTATTTTTGTGCCCATTGCAGAAAGTTGTACCATATTCAGCAATGATTTGTCTGGGAAGCAATCTGCACTAGAATTACTGTTGCCACCTTTAACATGGAAAAAGATTATATCTAAATTGATTGTTGTTCTATTGCATACCATCTTTTGTATTTTATTGGCATTGTTATTTATTGTATTATTTCATTTAACCAAGAGTGGTGATAATTTAAATAATCTACCGGTTTTACAGGAAATATTCAGTACGATTCTCCAATCACCCCTTGAAATTTTCTTATTTTTAATAGGATCATTTTTTAGTATTTGGATAATTTGTACCATTATCTATTTTTCCATTGCTTGTTCCAAATCCCTAACCCATAAAAAAAAGATTGCCATACCCATTGGGATTTTCATGTTTGTCATTGTTGTAACAATTTATACCTTCATATCATTTCAATTAGAAAAGTTTCCTCTTTATCAATATAAACTTTTGGGAATTGAAATGAATCTTAGTGCAAATTTACTTGATGTTATTGTATTTGTCATTGTATTTTTAGGAACTACATGGTTGGTTGATCATAAAATCGAAAATTAAAAAGGTGTAAGGGTAGCCCTAAATTTCCTTTGGTCGCCTTATATAATAAATGCAGAGGATTATATTGCCTCTGCATTTATATTATCTATATTTATTTGATTAAATTAGTCTAAGAATTTTCAGATGTTTTTATGGTAGATAAAAAACTAATGGTGTTATCTTTATAAAGTATATCTAGTCGGTGAAGTGCTCTAGTCATGGCTACATATAATAATTTTAAATCTAGTTCCTCTAACCTATAGTTATCTTCTACATTTACGATAATAACAGCATCAAATTCGAGACCTTTCGCTAGATATGAGGGAAGGACCACAATACTACGATCATATTCCTCTTCTTTACCCTTTAATAATTTTGTTTCAAATAGATGTTTTTTTTCAAGTTCTTTTTGTATGTTACTGCATTCCTTTGGTGTTTTTCCGATTAAGGCAATAGATTGGTAACCTTCGCTAACTAACACAAGTACCCTTTTTTCAATTGCATCTATAATTTCAGACTTTGAGGAAAACTGAATAACTGATGGCTTTTCTCCATGGCGTACCACAGGCTTTGCAAATATTAATCCCTCAAGGGAGCTTAACTTAATAACTTCATTTGCTAAATCCATAATTTCGATGGTTGTTCTATAGCTTTGCTCTAGTGTTAAGTATTGGCTTTTGGTTGAATCAAATATTTTATTTAGGACATCATCCCAACTTTGAATACTTCTATATGAATGAATTCCCTGTGATAAGTCCCCTAAGATCGTAAACATGTCCGTATTAAAAATATTCTTTAATGCAAAAAACTGAAAATAACTAAAATCTTGAGCCTCATCTATAACCACATACTTGATGTCTATCTTATGATCAAAACCAAGTACTCGATGTTTTAAATAAATTAACGCAGCTAAATCTTCAAATTCAACGTGCTTATTGGAAAGAATATCTTTTGAATACTTGCAAATGAACGTAATCAACTCTGTATTTAAGTCACCGTCACTAAATTTTCTCAATATTTCTTCATTTGTAATAATATCGGTATAATAGCTAAATACATCCTTGCTCTTAAATTTCATTATATATTTTTTTACTACTGTTGCTGAACTTTTTTTTATGAGGCTAAGATTATGATTTCTTGAATCAGCTAAATTCACAAGTTTTATACGCCGCTCTTCACTTTCCAACTCGTGTTTTCTTAAATAATCTATTTGTGTATCATAGGAGGTTTGAATATCTTCTAAGATTCTATTTTTATGTGTTTTTAACTTATATGCTAAATGTTTCTTAATTTGAGCTAATCTTTGATACAAAGCAAGGTGACAGTATTCCTTTATAAACAAATTTTTAATTTCAATTGCAGTCATCAGAGTATGTCCACCTAGAGTGAAATCATCATTGGGAATAAAGTTATTTTCAATATCCTCTATATATCGTGTAATAATATCTTTGAACTCAAGAGAACCTTTAAATAATGATGCTTTTTCTATTAAGTCTTGGTTTTTACTTTCCATTTCATTTCGTACAGGTGTAATAATAGATACTAATTTTTCATCAGGATCGATTAGATCATATTTTTTTCCTATTAGTTCAAAAACATAATCTGTATAAGTAGTCTGTATAACGTTATTTGCTCCTAATTCTGGTAGTACTTCTGAAATATAATTTAAGAACAACCGATTAGGTGCAATAATCATAAAGTCTTCCGGGTAAAAGGTCTCCTCGTAGGTATAGATTAGATAGGCAATTCGGTGAAGTGCAATGGTCGTTTTACCGCTTCCAGCTACACCTTGCACAATTAATGGTTTGGCAATATCGGCTCTTATTATAGCATTTTGTTCTGATTGAATTGTGGACACAATATCTTTTAACCGGTTATCCTTGTGATCTTCTAGAGATGCTTGTAAGAAAGCATCAGTAGCAGTAATATCTATATCCATGATACTATTTAATTTAGCATCATTAACCGTGTACTGTCTTTTTAGAATTAATTCGCCTGTCATTGTTACAGAGTTACATTGATAAGATACATTTCCAAGTCTTCCATCATAGTATACACTTGCAAGAGGGGAACGCCAATCCAAAATAAAGGGAATGTCCCACTCTGATCTAAATAGTGACATTTTTCCAATATAAAATTGATCATGATCTAACTCTTCTTCAGCACGAAAATCTATTCGTGCAAAATATGGCTTTGACTTAGCTTTTAATAGACTTTCAAAATTCCTTGCTAAATCATTTAAAAGTGCTGAATGTAGCATAATTGATGCGTAACTGTTACTACTATCTAAAAAATCTAAATGTATATACGCGTCCTTTATTTCGTCCTTGTAGGTATTTTTGTTTTGTTCTGATGCTATAATCGCATTTTTGATATATCCTACTGTTTCTTCAAGCCTGTTTACCTCATGATGATAGTCAGGGTGCTCTTTAAGTGGCATGAATCATTTTCCTTTCAAGTTTAGTTTATGTTCGTCCATAATGGTTTCACCATTATAACATAATATAAGTATTAAAAATGGTTACGGTGTTTATTCACGGTAGTCAAAAAAGTATAACGTTAATAAATAATGAACAGTAAATTAGTCCCACGAATAAAAAAATATTATTTATTCGTATATTAGGTACTTATTTTGTATATTATTTCATAAAACATTTATATAAGACATTTGTATAAACCATTGGAGGAGAGTGGCTGTATGAAACTTTTTAAATCCAATAAGGATGAAATAATAGCGTATATGGAAAAGAAATATAAAGAGGAATTTGAATTTTACCACATCAATACACAATTATGGAATGCAGACTATGTAAAAATGATCATATTCTCTAAAAAAATGCCCAACAACAATATTATAGTACATAAAAGCCGCAAAGATGGTAGCATTACGGATAATTATGTGGCCTATTTACTGGAGACAGAGGTGGAATCACTGGTGCGAGATTTTGCCACTCAGGTGTATGGGGAGTGTAAGGTGTATAATATTCCATCTACTATACCACTACCCTCAAGATTAAAGAAATCAACATCAGTCGCTGATTATGTATCAGGTGTGGACTCAGAGGTAGAATTTACGATATTCATTCAAAAGGATTTAGAGAACAAGGAAGAGGATTTAGAGGATTTTAGAAAAGTATTAGAAGATAATTTATGTGTTCTGTATTTTTTCTCCATATATTATGTTGATAAAGATATTTTTCCTGAAATTAATAAAAGTAATTACATGAATTATAAATTAAAGCCATATAGTTTGTTTGATGGAGCATTTATGTTAAATGACAAATATAAATTTACATATGTAAGATGGGGTGATGATGATGATGATGATGGTGAATAAACCCACATCATCCAATGAATCAGGCGCCATGGAAGGTGTCGCCTTAAATCTGTTGGCCTATTTAGAATTTAAATCAAGTAGAAATGAAACGCTAAAAGACATAATGAAAAAAGTAACAGGAAGTTCAAAGATATTTGAAATGCTAAAGGCATACGTAAAAGATAATCCTGAAATGAAAAACTATATATTGATGGAGCAGAGCAGAGATGTATATAATTCTACGCCTAAAGTTAGATATGATACCAGAGGTTTCAACGCATATACCTTCAAAAATCCAAAGGATGACAACTGTACAGTAGTATACCGTGGTACAGCTAGTGGGGGTTGGATTCAAAATGGTGTTGCATTTGGTTTACCACAGGATAATACATATTATTCCTATGAAAAAGATGCACAGGGGCAAATCTATGTCACAGGTAAAAAGATCGTAAATGAACATCTTTCCACGGTGCAAGCATATGCCATAAATTATTTTAATTATAATGCTGTAAAATATGATTGGAATGAATCCACTTACATCACTGTCACAGGACATTCGCAAGGGGATTGCAATGCAAAACTGGTTACACTTACCTCTCCCTTAATAGATGAATGCTTTGGTTTTAACGGTCCAAACTTTTCCAAGGAGACAATTGCTGAACTAAAAGTCAATAGGGGACTATATGAATGTCAAAGAAAGAAAATAAATATTTATAGGACGGATAATGACCAGATAAGTATTTTTGGATATGAAGTAGTAGAGAACAAACAGATTTATTATCTTCAAGGTAGCTCTACGATGGTCAACCATGAAATAGATAAAATGCTATCTATTATTTATGATGAACATGGGAATTCAAAAATAGTATTTAATGAATACCTAGAAGGACCAAATTTTATAGCCACCACCTTAAAAAATTACAATAATATATTGATGGAATTACCAGAAGAGATTAGAGGAGCTGTTACAATAGGAGCTATGTGGTTTGCCCAAAAATTTTTAGGTAGAGATAAATCTGTTTTTAATGATCGTGTGAAATTATGGAATATATGCCTTGCAGTAGTCACTTCAGGAGTCGTAATACCACAAATAATATTGCAAGGAGTGGAAGATAAATATGGATCCATTTCCAAATATATAGCAGCTATATTAGTGGCTTTTGTAGCAATTAAATTTGCTCCTTTGATTATTGGCATGTTTGGTAGTATTGCGCTAGTCGGTCTAATAAATTTTGCTATAGATAAAATAATTACCAATGGTGTACAATATATGAATGTGACAAATAAACTGGTAGAATTACTCACCCAAGGAGTTTAAGGACAGAGTGCCCTAGTCCTAACTAAATAAGTATTGAAATTCTACAATATGAGCATACTTGGTACTGTAATCTTGTTGTCCCTACTATAAACGGCCGTTCCACTGTAATCCATCTACCATCCATGGCATTTGTCCTTTCCATGATGAACCTATGCCAATTTCCGACAAAAGACTCTCTTGACAAGTTTTGTCGAAAAGGATATATTATAGTAATATATGGTAATTATAAAGGCGAACTTACCAAAAGATAGGGACGTAAAGCACGAGGTCTAAAGTTAAAAATTGCGATGACAGTTCGCCTACCAAATACTATATTTTGGTAGCCTTTTTTTATGTATTTACATATTTAATAAAGCAACGCCAATAAATATTAATAAATAAATTTGTATGATTATAACCTTAGCTTAAGTTAGAAGAAAAGGCTAAAATAAAACAAATCTATTCAAAAAAATGTTGTTTATACCAATATACGTGCTGTTTGAACATAAGGGGTAGTAAAAAATTGAAAATAGTGTAATGTAAAAGTTATATATTGTATACCATGTTCAATTTAACGAAATTTACAGGGGGGTAACTATGAAGAAGAAACGTATGAAAAAGAAACCTATGAAAAAGAAACACATTATTTTTATCATTATTATTGTTGCCATAATAATAGCTGGAATTATTGGCTATGTAGTTAAAAACAGTAAAGACTCAGCTTTTAACAAAAGTGAGCAAATAGATCTATACACAATACCTGCTAAAGCAAAGATATTTGTAAATGGTATCATTGTTCCAGAACAAACAGAAAATATATACAAGGATGAAACAAAAGGAAATATAAATAAGGTCTCAATTACTGATGGGCAAGTAGTAAAGAATGGGGATGCTCTTTTTACATACAAAAATGATCTAATCACAGAGCAGATCGATGAGGCAAATCGACAAATTATTACTAGTAACAATCAAAAAAAGAAATTGCAAGACAAACAGGCAGAAGCAAAAAAACTATTAGAAAAACAGAAAGAAGAAGCAAAACAACAAGCAGCACAGACTGGTGTTGATAGCGCTTCTATGGGTGAGTCTCTTACAGTAGGTACTGAGGCTCAGATTAGTGGCTACATAGAGCAAATAGATGCTTTACAAACACAAATTGACATTTCAACGGATCAAGTGAAAAATTTAAAATCTAAAGAATTTACTACGATAACAGCTCCAATAGATGGTAAAGTAATATTAAATGATGCTAAAGACATGACAAAGCCATATATTGTAGTTGAAAGTACTACATTCTATGTAAAAGGAAGTATTAATGAAAAGGATCAGACTAAGGTAAAGGCTGATCAACAAGTAGATATACTTTTATTTGCTATAAATAAAAATGTAACTGGAAAAGTAAGAAGTGTAGGAAATAGTCCCACGGCGCCAGATGCAGCTGTTTCAGCTCAATCTGCAACAGGTGGCAGTTCTTCAATATCTTATTATGATGCAAATATATCCTTGGATTCCCAAGAAAATGTGATTAATGGATTTCATGTACAAGCCACAGTAAAACTTAAAGAAGAAGAAATCAAAATACCCAAGACTGCAATAGTAGAGGAAGCTGGCAAGCAATACGTGTTTAAAGTTGTAAAGAAACAATTAACCAAAGTAGCAATCACCTATGAAGATAGCAAAGAAACTCAAGTTGTTGTACTTACTGGGCTAAAGGAAAATGACAGTATAGCAGTAACTGCTAAAGATCTGAAGGAAGGTACTTCAGTTGAGTAATCTTATTGAGTTAATAAATATTAATAAATATTATAAATTAAAGGAAAACAAATTACACGTATTGAAGAACATAAATTTAACTATACAGCAAGGTGAATTTCTTATGATCATGGGGAAATCGGGTAGCGGAAAAACTACACTTTTAAATCTTCTTGGTCTCCTGGATCATTTTGACATGGGCGAATATGTGTTTAATGGCAAGGATGTTACTCACCTTAATGAAAATGAAAGATCCGAAATTCGAAATAGTTATATGGGATTTATATTTCAACAGTTTCACTTAATCGATTCATTGAGCATTGGTCAGAATGTTGAACTTCCCTTGCTTTATAAAGAAGGCAATGACATATCTAAAAATGAAAAAGCTGATCGAGTAGAAAAATATTTAGATACAGTAGGTTTATTACATAAAAAGAAACAATCACCTTCAGAATTATCAGGAGGGCAGCAGCAGCGTATTGCAATAGCAAGAGCGCTCATTAACAATCCTTACGTAATTTTGGCTGATGAGCCAACTGGTGCTCTAGATAGTGAGACAGGGAAGGAGATCATGAATATACTCAAGAAACTTAATGAAGAAAATAAAACAATAATCATGGTAACCCATGATAGTGATTTAACTAAATACGCGAGTAAAGTAATCCATTTAAAAGATGGAGTGATAACAAAGGTGGATTAGATATGTCTATAATAGATTTAATAAATACTTCAATTTGCAGTTTAAAATCACATAAATTAAGAGTTTTTCTCACAATGATCGGAATAATCATAGGTATAAGCTCAGTAATAATCATTTTGTCAATTGGTAATGGGTTAAAGGCAGAGGTAAACAAGTCTATGGAGGATACTAGTGCAAATAAAATAAATGTTAATTTTGAGGCAGACAATATGGATTCGGATTTAACATTGATCGAACCGTTTAACAAATCTGATTTATATTATCTTAAGAATGTGGCTGGGGTAGAAAAGGTAGAAGTTTCTCAAGGAATGGGAGGATTAGATTTCGTATCAGGTGAGGGTACATACTTTGATAAAACAGCATTCATGGTACTAGAAAATTATGAGGAGAAAGAAATAATTGTTAAGTATGGTCGCTCTTTCAAAGAAGGTGAGAATGCTAAAAAGTTAATTGTTTTGGATTATAACGCAGCAGAGTCTCTTTTTGATTCTCCAGAAAAATCCATTGGATCTGGAATAACCGTAAATGGAGTGATCTATGAGGTAATAGGGGTTTTAGAGAATGTGGGTAAATTCTCTTTAACCGGCGGCTCAAGTTATATTTCAAAAGATTCCAAGGAAGATATGAATTCTGATACCTTTATTTCAAGCCTAGATGTGTATATTGAAGCGGGTGAGGATAAAGAAAAGGCTTTTGAAAACATAAAAATTGAGCTTATAAAAGCGCATCCTAATTTAGAAGGTGAGTATAAGCTTCAGGATCCTCAAGAAATCACTAAAGCCTTTGAAAAGATAATTGGAGGTTTAACTATGTTCGTTACATTAGTTTCTGGTATTTCCTTATTTGTAGGAGGAATAGGTGTAATGAATATAATGTATGTTTCTGTATCAGAGCGGAAAAGAGAAATTGGTATTAGACGTGCTATTGGCGCAAAACCCAAAAGCATTCTACTTCAATTCCTTTTAGAAGCAATTATGGTTACAGGTATGGGTGGCTTAATAGGGATATTGATTGGCTACATTTCTTGTAAAATAATTGGTATGTTCTTACCATTTCCTCCAGTTATGAGCGTAGGCAGTATTATAGGAGCAACTGCAACCTCTGTTGTTATTGGCGTGATTTTTGGAATTATACCAGCTATTAATGCATCTAAAATGGATCCAATAAAAGCGATTTACAAGTAAAAAATATGAATAAAATACTGGTGAAAGCCATTATTATAGTATTTAAAAAAAATATTGGGGGTAAAAAAATGGAAAATATTCAAAAACCAAAAGTAGGAGCAGGCATCATGACATTATCAATTATTCAATTAGTTTTCATGGGGCTTGGGTTAATAGGGTCTGTAGTAATGTTAATCCCTAAAGTTCGGGTTATGCTTAAAGAAATGGGAAGCCCTGAGATAACAACCTCCACATTAATTATTGGTTTAATCATTACGATAACCATGATTATAGGGATCGTTTTAATTCTAATGAAGAAGGAATTAGGTATATATATTTATTTTATTGCTGTAGTAGCCAATATAGCATTTACAATTGTAAGTGATGGATTTAAACCTATTAACCTTTTATCTCTTATAATGCCTGCACTTATGGGATTCTTTATTTGGAAGAAGAAAGAGATATTTTCTGTGGAAGAGAATGGATTAGATGTAAGCTAGTATAGATCTAATAAAATTTATCCAATAATGAAAGAATAAGGATAAACCAAAACTACCGAAAGATAGGGACGCAAAGCACAGAGTTTAAAGTTAAAAAATAACGATGACGGTTTGGCTATCAAATACTATATTTTGGTAGCTGTTTTTTACGTTATAACGAGTAATAAAATGAATATATTAGTAGAAAAACTATATACTTATTGTTTACAACTGATATGCACGTTGTTTTGTTCTCGATTTAACTTATTCATGATGATTAGAACAATATACCTATTGCAATGATGAGATTTTTGCCTTCTATTTTATAGCTGTTTTTTAAAAGCACAGGTGATCTTATTAATCAGTTGTTAGTTACTTTAAATCATTGATATATTTCGAAGAGTAGGACTCAGAAATAATTCAAAAAACGTACTTGTATACATGATAAATATCAATACGAGTTTTTTTTAGTTCTTAAAATGTTATAATAAGGTGATAAAGACTATGAAAGTCATGAACTTTAAAGAATTAAGTTAGAAAGGTAGAGGATGAAGACATGTCTATTTTAGAAAAATTAGGAAAAGAATTAATATACTTAGACGGAGCACTTGGAACGATTATTCAATTAGAGGCTCCTCATGCAAAGATTCCGGATGAATTAAACATAGAAGATTCTGAATTATTAAAGAGAATCCATAAGATGTATATAGATGCTGGCTCAAATGTGATTTCTACAAATACTTTTGGTGCTAACGACTTCAAACTAAAAGAGAGTAAATATACTGTAGAAGAAATCATTACAGCAGGTGTTCGAAATGCAAAAGAAGTTGCTAATGGTGCTTTTGTAGCATTAGATATAGGACCACTTGGTAAAATGATACAACCCCTAGGACAAGTAACCTTTAATGAAGCCTATGAACAATATAAAAAACAAATTATTGCTGGTGAAAAGGCAGGGTGCGATCTAATCCTTATAGAAACCATGTCTGACCTACTAGAAGCGAAAATAGCTGTACTTGCGGCCAAAGAAAACTCAAAATTACCCGTAATATGTACCATGACTTTTGATGAAAATGGAAAAACTTTCACAGGTGTTAGTCCTGTTACAATGGTAGCTGTACTAGAAGGGTTAGGTGTGGATGCTTTAGGGATAAACTGTTCTTTTGGTCCAGATAAATTGATGCCTGTTGTAAAAGAAGTGATAAAGTACGCCACACTACCAGTGATTGTTCAACCCAATGCAGGACTTCCAGTTATGAGAGAGAATCAAGTAACTTATGATATTGATAAAGAAACTTTCGCTGATTATATGAAACAAATGGTAGAATTAGGAGTTTCAATTGTTGGCGGTTGTTGTGGGACGTCACCAGAACATATTGTTGAGTGTAAAAAAATCTTAATGGATGGTCAACCTAAAGAGCAGATGACGAAAAACTATACAATAGCAACCTCTTCAAGAAGTGCAGTAATTATTGAAAACATTACTGTAATCGGTGAAGCATTAGTACCTACTGGAAGAAGAAAATATATAGAGGCACTTGAAAAAAGAAAAGATATATTCTTTTCAAGTTCTGCAAAAGGACAAAAAAAATCAGGGGCGCAAATAATAAATCTAAACGTAAGTACCCCAGGAATTGATGAAAAGGAAGCAATGTTAAGGGGTATCAAAAAAATATCTAGCGGTGTAGATATCCCTTTGCAGATTGATAGTATTAATCCAGACATCATAGAAGAGGCCTTAAGAAGTTATCCAGGCAAAGGGGTAATCAATTCTGTAAATGGTACCCAGAAGAGCATGGAAAAAATATTTCCCATTGCAAAGAAATATGGTGCATGTATTATTGGAATGACCTTTGATGAGAGGGGTATTCCTAGTAGTGCTCAGGATAGAGTGCAAATCGCAAAAAAAATAATAGATAAGGCTGCAGATTATGGAATTGCAAAGAAGGATATAATTATAGACTGTCTATCATTAAGTGCAGGTGCTTATCAACGTAGCTTGTTGGCTACTTTGGAAGTAGTGAGTGAAGTAAAAAATACACTAGGTGTAAAAACTATGCTTGGTGTAGCAAATGTATCCTATGGATTGCCAAACAGATCCTTATTAGACCGAACCTATTTAGCTATGGCACTATCTCATGGCTTAGATATCGTCATGATGAATGTTTACGATGAAGAAATGATGGAAACTATCTTCGCTTATGATGTGTTAGCAAATAACGATAAAAGAGCGAGTAAATATAGAGCGAAATATTCTCAAACAGAAAACGAAATCCTAGCACCATCTGATGGTAGGCAAACCCAGAAATTAAAAAAATATAAAATTCTATTAGCAGCAGTAAAGGGAGATACCATCAATAAAGGTAAAGATGTATTAAAGGAGGCCCTAGAAGCAGATGGTCACAAAGTAGAGGACTTAGGTCTTGATATAGATAAAGAAGTAATCGTACGTAAAGCTAAAGAAGAAGGAGCAGATATCGTTGCATTAAGTGCTTTTGCCCAAACCTCTTTAGAAAGTCTAGAAAAAACAGTTGACTACATGAAAGCCCAAGCCCCAACAATAAAAATCATGGTTGGGGGAGCTTCTGTAACAGAGGAATTTGCCAAACAGATCGGTGCAAATATTTATGGAAGAGATGCACAAGAGACGGTGGAAAGGTTAAATCAATTAATAATTAATTAATATTAACAATGCAAAGGAGATCGCAAATGAAACTAACATCTAATTCGCCTAGTGAAACTTATGAACTAGGATTTACTCTGGGGAAATATTGTACGGGTGGTTCCGTTTTATGTATTGAAGGGGAAATGGGCGCGGGAAAGACGGCTTTGTCCCAAGGGATTATTAGAGGGCTAGGTGTTGTTGATCAGTATATTACTAGCCCTACTTATACGCTAGTAAATGAATATAATGTAGATAAGTTGACTATTTATCATTTTGATATTTATAGAGTTGGAGATTATGATGAATTATTAGGGATTGGTTTTGAGGAATACCTTAGGGAAGATAGTGTAGTAATCATAGAATGGGCTGATATTATTGGTGAATATTTACCCAAAGAAAAAATATGGATAACTATTAGTAGAGCTATAGGTGATGAATTGAGGACAATTACTATTGAAGGATTAGAAAACATTGAATTAGAATTAGTTCAGGAAGAATTGAGAAAGTGGGAGAAAAATGAAAATATTGGCCATTGATACTTCGACGATGGTATCATCAGTCGCTTTAGTAGATCAAGAAAAAATTTATAGTGAAATTACGATCAATGCTAAGAAGAACAACCACTCTGAAAGATTGATGTTATTAATAGATGAAGTTTTGAAAAGTTCAGACATAAGAATACAGGACGTAGATCTTTTTAGCTGCAGTATTGGGCCTGGTTCATTTACTGGTCTTAGAATTGCTATTTCCACCATTAAAGGATTAGCTCAAAGTCTACAAAAGCCCGTCATTGGCGCCTCTACATTACAGAGTCTTGCTTATAATATGCCTCTTGCTGAAGGGATATTATGTCCAGTAATGGATGCCCAAAGAGATGAGGTTTATACCTGCTTTTATAAATGGAGGCAAGGTGAACTAATTGCCCTAACGGAGGAATCCGTTTTAAGTGTGGACCAACTATTAAAAGATATTGAGAAACAAGAAGAAAATGTAATTTTACTAGGAGACGCATTGAAGAAGTTCACTCCTGAAGTTTTAGAAAGATACCAAGATAAAATCCAAATAGCTCCAATGATGAGCAGAATGCCAAAAGCATCATCCCTTGGGAATTTGGCGTTAGATATGGCAAAGAAAGGCGCGATATCAACCTACGCTGATATAGAACCTAATTATATGCGCAAATCTCAAGCAGAAGTGCAACTGGAAGAGAAGCATAAAAAGAAGCTGCTAGACGCTAGAAGCTAGACACTAGACGAAGGGCTTAAGATAAAAAGACCAAAGATCAATCTGTTTGCTAACAACTAAACATAACAACTAAAACGGGGGTTTTTTATGAGGATAAAATTTATTCACACGGCGGATATTCATCTGGGGTGCAAATTTCATAATGCGAGCTTTCCAAGGCTTATTGCGAAAAATCGAAGAGAAGAGATGTGGAGTACCTTTTTAGATATTGTCGCATTAGCAGAGAAGGAGAGAGCGCATTTTTTATTCATAAGTGGCGATTTATTTGAAGGTAATCTCATAACAGTAGGAGAGTTAAAGAGGATTAATGAGGCATTTCAATCAATTCGCCATACTCATGTGGTGATCTCTCCAGGTAATCACGATACTTATGGAGAAAAAACGCCATATAAGCTTATTGACTGGGCGAAAAATGTGGTTATATTTAAAGAAAAAGAATTTCAAAAAATAGAGTTTGAAGATCTATATACAAATGTCTATAGTTTTGCTTGGAAAGAAAAATACATAGAAAATGAATTTACATTTGATTTGGAGCTAGATGAATCAAAAAACAACATCTTGATACTTCATGGAGATATATACAATAGAACATCTAATTATTATCCAATTGATCAAAACTATGCAAAGAAACTCTCTTTTGACTATATTGCCCTAGGACATGTACACAAACCAGATATCCTTGCACACAATATTCGTTATCCTGGTAGTCCAGAACCCTTAGATTTTGGAGAGACTGGCCAGAGGGGAGTTATTGTGGGAGAAATAGAAAATGAAAAATTGCAAGTAAGCTTTGTTCCCATGGCTAAGCGAGAGTTTATTGTAGAACAATTAATCCTTCATCCAGAAATGAGTTATCAGGAGATCGGTGACAAATTTAAATCATATCCTGGGAAAGAGAAACATTTATATAGGTTCAATTTATCAGGATTAATAGATAGTGATATCCAAATAGATGAATTGATTAGTGAAGGGTGTAGAGAATTCTATCATGTAGAGGTAAATAATCAGATTTATCCAGACTACAATTTAGAGAAAATTATGTTAGAAAATACGGATAATATTATAGGTGCATTTATAAGAGAAATGAAAAAGAAGGATTTGGAAGATACAGAAGTGAAAAACGCACTATACTTCGGTCTTCAAGCTTTGTTAAAGGAGAAGGTAGAGTAATGAATATAAAGAAATTAAATCTAACAGCCTTTGGCAAATACCAAAATAAGAATGTACATTTTGAAAATGGAATAAACATTGTATTTGGAGAAAATGAATCTGGAAAATCTACAATACATAAATTTATCGAAGCTATGTTCTTTGGATTTTTTAAAGATCAAAAAAATCGTAGAGCCTATAGCGATGATTATCATAAATATTTACCCATTAATTCCAATTTTTATGGAGGAAATCTAATACTTGAAGATAACTTTAGTGAGATTAGGGTGGAGAGAAACCTTCTTAAGGGAAAGGATAAAGTAGTCCTATATGATAGTACAGGAAAAGATATAAGTTCTGAGTTTACCTATGATAATGGGACCAAACTCTTTATGCCGTTAGATCCTACCATGATGAACCGAAGTATATACAACAACACAATCAGCATTTCTCAGCTAGGCTGTGGGACAAGCAAGGATTTAGCAGAAGAGTTAAAAGATAAGTTGGCTAATTTCGGACATAGCAAAGCTGACTTGTCTGTTCAAAATGCAATTGAAACATTAACAACTAGTTTACATAATCTAGGAACGCAAAAAAGAAAAAATACTCCTATGTATGATGCCACGACTTCTCTAGATCAGCTACAAAAAGAAAAAAACAACATTATAGATGCCATGGGAAAAGTAGCCCAACTCAGGGAAGAAGCCAGTGTACTTGATTATGAGATACAGAAACGTATGATGAGTAAAGAGAATTTGACGAAGAATATAGAGGCTGTTCAAAGTTACAATTGCGTAGTGAAACTTAAAGAATACAGTGATAAACTTGATGAAAATAAAAAAATCATACAAGAAATATCCCAGTTAAACTACGCTGATGTTTCTGAGCAGGATGTCCATAGAATAAATAAGCTTTCTGATGAAGTGAATATTTTGGAAAAACAGGTAGAGGTTACAAATGAAAAAATGAAGCTTTGTTTAGCAGAAACTTTTGAAGTGGAAAAGAAATCTTTGAGTAATGATTTTCCCTTTACTGAAAAACAAATTGAACAAGACTACAATGACATCCAGAGGATTTATCATGAAAAAAATATTTTAGATTACAAGAAAGAGGACAGTAATGGTTTTTTATTAGAAGATAAGGTGAAAACACTCAAAGAGGACATCAGAACTAGAGGACTTATTACGGCAGTAAGCATAAGTACTAGCGTTTTAGGGCTCATAATTGGTGTTATGTTAAATCCTTTTTTCTATTTACTTTGTGTTTTTTTACTAATTGGGTTACTTAGCTACAAGCAAATAGATGGAAAAACAAAAGAGATCAATGCAGTTAATGAAAAGTTAAATCAAATAAGAGACAGTATGAAAAGCACAGAAGATCAACTGGAGAGGATAGAAATAAATATTAATGAGATTATACAGAAATATAGCTGTAATGATTATGAGGATTTTGTTGGTCATTACTATGATGAATATAAGAAATTAACGGGTGAAGTTAAGGATTTGAATGGAAAGCTCATAGTGCTAAAAGAAAGAAATAATAATTATAAAGAATATATACAGCACGCTGAAATAGAAATAAAAAAGGGTAAGGATGAAATTACTAGATTACTGAAAAAAAATCATGTAGCTTCCCAAGAGGAATTAGAAGATAACTTAAATCAGTTCATGAGAGCAAAGGAGCTGAAATCCCAACTAGAGCAAGGTAATTCCTTATTAGAAAGAATAATCGATCCAAAGGATCTAGAAATAATTACAAAAATAGCTGATAGCTATCCAGATTTAGAACAATACCATGTGCCTGATAATGTAAACTCTCTTATTACAACGATAAAACAAATTGAAGAAGAAATAAAAGTAAAAGAGCTAGAAAAGTCTAATGTAGAAGGACGAATAGACAGTATAAACAATCAAAGTGGAAATTTATCAGATATAGAGAATGAAATTACCTTTGTACAAAATAAAATCTCTGTAATACAAAGCAAAGAAAAATCACTTAATCTGGCGATTCATACTATACAGAATATCTCTGAGGAAATACATAAGGAACTTGCTCCCGAATTAAATAACTTATTAGGCAAAATTCTAAAAGATATAACGGGAAAATACAATAGTGTAAAAGTGACTAAAGACTTAGACATTAGATTAGAAGACCCAATGTATGATCAGTTATTACATGTGAGTCAGTTAAGTTCTGGGACCATTGATCAAGTCTATTTTGCGTTTAGAATGGGACTTAACGATTTTCTAAGCAAATCAGAATATCCAATATTATTAGATGAAACTTTTGTACAATATGATGACAATCGTTTGGCAAATGTACTTAAGTATTTAGTCAACGCTGCACAGACTAGGCAAATCATAATATTTACTTCTCAAGATAGAGAAAAGCGATTGATTAAACAATTCACGAACAGTTTTAATACAATTGAATTATAAAGTAAAAAGATGATTTTTCTATGTAGGGAACGCATTGTATGCGTTCCAAAATTATACTTGTGTTGTTAAACTCTTTCTTCTCCTACTAGAAACTTAATTGAGTATAGGCCTGCGATACCAACTAAGCCATAAATAATTCTACTTAACATAGCAGTCTGACCACCAAATATTGCAGCAACTAAGTCAAATTGGAAGAATCCTATAAGTCCCCAATTGATAGCACCAATGATAACTAGTAATAATGCAGCTTTTTCCATGTAATTCATCTCCTTATTTAAGATTAATATTATTATGTGTTAATAATATTTTTTTATTAATTTTTTTATTAAAAATATTTGATATAATAAAAGAAGTTAGTTAAAGATTCATTTATATGATACTTCTAAAATATTTAATAATTTATAAAATTTAAATCTTTAGAATTTACTAAAATTAAAATTAATAGAAAGAGGTGTGATGTTCCCCTGTTAAAAAATGAAGTAATAAGAATAATTGAAAGTGAACTAAAGCATGGTAATCAAAGGGGACTATATCATTATAATTGTGCAGAAACTTTGTTAGGTGCTTGTAATCAATTATATAATTTAGAACTAGATCGCAAAATATTAAAGGCAATTGTACCATTTGGTGGCGGTTTTTACAGCGAAAATGCATGTGGCTTATTGACAGCTGGTATTGCAACTTTGGGTATAATGTTCGCAGAAGATAAACCTACGTTAAACGAAAAAGTAAAACAAATGACAAAAAAATGGGTAAAAGCATTTGAAGAAGAATTTGGAAACACAAACTGTGCGCAAATCAAGGTAGTACATCGAGATAAAGTAAAAGGTTGCCAACCCGTCATGATTAGGGCAGCAGAATTGTTTGAGGAAGTTGTTGGTAAGGAGTTTTAGGGGAAAGTTTAGAAAGTTGGTTAGTTGGTTAGTTGGTTAGTTGGTTGCCAAAAGCCAAAAGATTCAGATTGAGCTAATATTTGCATTTTGTATTTAACTTTGCATTTTGCATTCTGCATTCTGCATTACCCCCTCAGCTATTGACGTGTCAACGTATTAATAATAAAATGGAACGAAAGAAAAAGTAAACGTAAGAGGTTGATTTAAATTGAGTAAGAAAACTAGAGTTGTAGTAGGTATGTCAGGTGGAGTAGATTCTTCTGTAGCGGCTTTGCTTTTAAAGAAACAAGGATATGATGTAATAGGAATCTTTATGAAAAACTGGGATGAAGAAAATGAAGATGGGGTATGTACAGCTACAGATGATTATGAAGATGTAGTTAAGGTTTGTAATAAGATGGGTATCCCTTATTATACAGTAAACTTTGTACAAGAATATTGGGACAAGGTTTTTGCCTATTTCCTTGAAGAATACAAGAAGGGTAGAACTCCGAACCCAGACGTACTTTGTAATAAAGAGATAAAATTTAAAGCGTTTATGAATTATGCATTAAAAGTTGCAAAGGCAGATTATCTTGCTACAGGTCATTATGCACAAGTAACAAATGAAGATGGATATTATAAACTCTTAAGAGGTGTAGATAATAATAAAGACCAAACTTATTTTTTATGTCAATTAGGACAAGGTCAATTGTCAAAAACCATGTTTCCTATTGGTAATATTAATAAGACTATTGTAAGAGAGATTGCAGAAAGAGAAGGGTTTACTACTGCAGATAAAAAAGATTCCACTGGGATTTGCTTTATTGGGGAGAGGAACTTTAATCAGTTTATAAATAATTATCTTCCAGCAAAGGAAGGGGAAATAAAAGATTTAAATGGTACAGTTAGAGGGAAACACACTGGTTTAATGCATTATACTTTAGGTCAGAGAAAAGGTCTCGGTATTGGAGGTCAAGGAAGTGGAGAACCTTGGTTTGTAATAAAAAAAGATCTAAGTACAAATACCTTATACGTAGTGCAAGGAGCAGATCACGAAGATTTGTATTCTAAGGGACTGATTGCCACAGGGATGAACTGGATTAAGGGTTCAGCACCATCAGATAATTTTGATTGTACTGCTAAATTTAGATATAGGCAATCAGATCAAGGGGTAAGTGTACAAGTTCTAGAGGATAACAAAATACAAATACATTTCCACAAAAAACAAAAAGCCATTACGCCAGGTCAAGAAGTAGTTCTCTATCATGGAGAAGAATGCCTTGGAGGAGCGACGATTGATGCAATTGTTAATTAAGAAGTATAATTAAAATGCAGAATGCAAAATGCAGAATGCAAAATTATTATGCAAATACAAATGCATTTAAAACTATAAACCATAAACCATAAAATAGGTAAGTAAGACATAAGACATAAGATCAGTTGGAAATTGGAGAGTTGCAACATTACTATAAGATTAAGAAGGAATAAATAAAAGTTCCAACTTTCCAACTTTCTACTCACCACTATTACGCGCTTAAGGAGACTATGATGAAAGTACTTTTTGTTGAAGATGAAAAGAAGGTCACTGATGCACTTCAAGAACTATGTAAGATGCAAAATATTGGTTGTGATATTGCCAATGATGGGGATGAAGGATTGATGTTTGCTCAGGCTAGTATCTATGATGTAATCATTCTTGACATTATGTTGCCTTATAAAAGTGGGATTGATCTATTAAAAGAGCTAAGAGCTGAAGGAAACAATACTTCTGTTCTACTTTTAACTGCAAAGGATTCTTTAGATGATATTGTCAAAGGCCTCGATGCGGGTGCAGATGATTATTTAGTAAAACCATTTGCTTCAAAAGAATTATTTGCACGTATAAGAGCTTTGGGTAGAAGACTTGATAAGGAATATGTAGATGGCTTAATTAAAATAGGCAATGTAGAATTTGACTTTACCAATTACAATATAAAAATTAATGACAAGCCTATAAAGATCACGTATAAGGAAGCGTTATTACTTGAAATGTTGATTAAACGTCCTGAACAAGTTTTTACTAGAGAACAAATACTTGATAGAGTTTGGGGTTTTGATAGTGAAGTGAATGAAAATAATATTGAAATTTATGTTCATAATCTTAGAAAAAAACTTAAGAATACCGATCTAAAGATAGAGACCGTTCGAAGTGTTGGATATACATTGAGGTTATTGTAATGTTCAAAAAATTGCATCGAAAGTTAACGTTTACTAATGCAATTATACTTATATGTTTTTTATTGACGTTTTCTTATTCAATCGTTAGAATATCTTCACTTGCCTTAGATAGAAGTGCAGAAAATTCATTACGTGAAAAAACATTTGAAATTATGAGAATAAGTAAGGAGTTAGATAGTTTTAATTTCGTTATGGAGGCCCAAAAAACACCAAATGGAAACATACTCAGAGATATTACAAGTATCTATTTTGTAATTTGGGGAAGTGATCAAAAGATTTCTGCAATAAGTATTGTAGATGAAGAGCTCATTGGCGAATTATTTAAAGAGTCCAAGGATATCTTTGATCAAAAAAATAATCAGTTTAAATTGGTTAAAGCTAATGGACTAAGCTATAGAATGTACTCACAGTATTACGAATTACCCAGTGGTAAAGGTGGTGTAATTCAAGTGTTTCAATCACGAGAAATTGACCTATATATATTAAACCAATTGTTCTTTGTAATTATCAGTATTGGTTCAGTGAGTATTTTTATATTAATTTTAATTAGTTCCTATATGGCTAAGAAATCATTAGAACCTGTAAGAATGGCTTATGAAAGGCAAAAGGAGTTTGTAGCAGACGCATCACATGAGCTGCGTACACCTTTAACAATCATGAGAACAAATTTAGAGTTGCTTTCTATGAAAGAAGATGAAACCATTAAAGAAAATGAAAAATGGTTTAATTATATCTTTAGTGAAACAGAAACCATGACGAAATTAGTTCAGAACTTGCTCGTTTTAGCGCAAGTTGATCATAATCAAATCAAATCCAATGTAGAATATCTAGACCTTACAGAATTGACTAAAAAAATATGCGGTAAGCTAACCCTTGTTGCAAGTGAAAAGCATATACATCTGAAGAGTGTAATATCTGATAATGTAATGGTCAAAGGAGATGCAAATAGATTAGAACAACTATTTGTTATACTCATTGATAATGCCATAAAATACACCCCTGAGGGGGGAAGTATTGTGATAAGTCTTATGACAACAACAGACAAGGTCTATTTAAGTGTAAAAGATACAGGTGTAGGTATAAGTGAATCAGATAAAGATAAAATATTTGGTCGTTTTTATAGAGCAGATAAAGTAAGATCAAGAGAACAAGGTGGCGCAGGCTTGGGATTAAGTATTGCAAAATGGATTGTAGATGACCATAAAGGCACAATTCAATTAAAGAGTAATCTTGGTGAAGGTAGTGAGTTTATTATCGGACTCAATAAGAAAAATAAAAATCCTAATCGGTTATAGATCTTTGGGGTAGTTGATCTCACGACCCGTTATAAAACATGAATGGAAAGGTGTAAATATGGGTAAAAAAACATTAAACTTTGTCATAGTTGGTATAATTATTGTTGTTGGAATATTTTTCATTCCATCATTTTTTGATTATAGTAGTTTGAAAGAAATAAAAATGTCCGTTAACTATCCACAAAATCCGCAAAAGGAATTCTTAAAACAAGTATTATCTTATCCCACGGGAACTTATGTAGGTCAAAAAAAGCGAATCACAATTAGTGCCAATGGTGATATCATGTTTCACGGCACACAAATAGATAGTGCTTATAAAAATGGTACATATCATTTTGATGATACTTTTGCCCATGTGAAAAAATATATAGAAAAAGCTGACTTGGCACTAGGTAATTTTGAGACAACCACGTCAGGTGGCAAACCTAGTGGTTATCCTGTATTCAACGCACCAGATGAAACACTTAAAACTTTAACTGATGTTGGTTACGATATCTTATCAACGGCAAATAATCATACTCTTGATACAGGCAAAAAAGGTGTTCTAAGAACCATTGAAAAGATTAATGAAAATAATATGGTAAACGTAGGTACTTATACAGCGCCAGGTGAACATATCTATATTGCAGAAGCTAAAGGAATAAAAGTAGCTGTTTTAGCTTATACTTTTGGTTTAAATGGCATGGATAGCTTAATCTCCAATGAAGAGAGAGAGTATATGATTAATCAGATTAAAGAAGATCAGATTAAAGGTGATATTGAAAATGCTAAGGAAAAAGGTGCAGATTTCACAATTGTATTTATTCATTGGGGAAGTGAATACCAACTAACTCCATCAAGCTATCAACAAGAGCTTGCAAGTAAAATGTTTGAGTGGGGTACAGATATAATTTTAGGAAGTCACCCTCATGTTATACAAAAATCTGAAATGGTTGAAGTAGATGGAAAAATGAAGTACGTGATCTACTCCATGGGTAATTTTGTTTCAAATCAAAGAAGAGAAACCCTAGGATCTATTAGTGGAAAAGAATATACGGAAGACGGAGTAATGGTGAATTTGATCTTAGAGAAGGATTTTATAACAAATGAATCTAAAATCATCAGTGTAAATTATACGCCGACTTGGGTTAACCGTACAGGGAGTAGTGGAAGCTATAAATACGAAATACTTCCTATAAAAGAAGCCTTAGGGAGCAATGTAGATAGCCCGACGAAATCAAAATTAAGTCAATCTTATAAAAACACCATGGATAAAATGACTTTGTATAGAGATTTAGGTGTGAAATAAATCATGATAGAGTTCGCTAGGATGAAAATAGAAGATATAGATAGAATTATTCAAATTGAAAAATGCTGTTTTGCCATCACATGGACAGAGAATATGTTTTTGGAAGAATTAGAAAATTCTTTGGCTTACTACACAGTGATTAAATATTTTGGGTTAACTGTTGGTTATGCAGGTATGTGGTTTGTATGTGATGAGGCTCATATGACGAATATTGCAATTGATCCTGAGTTTCGTAGAAAAGGATTAGGCAGAAATCTACTCAGTAAGATTATTGATATGGCCAAAAATAATGGCATGATTAAAATGACCTTAGAGGTGAGACAAAGTAATCTCGCAGCGAAACAATTATATACACAATTCCATTTTGTAGAATGTGGAATCCGTAAAAATTATTATGAAGACAACCATGAAGATGCGTTAATTATGTGGAGGGATCTATGAAAAAAAAGATTAGTGGCTTAGTACTTTCTATATCGATACCTATATTTATTTTACTCACGATTACTCAACTTATTGTACAGTGGGACGAGTTTTTTTTAGAGCAATATCAAATAAATGGGGTAGTTGAAACAACTAAAATTCAATTAGATGAACTCATGAATATCACTGACGAAATACAAGACTATTTATTAGGAGATCGTGAAGATTTTGCGATTATTGGAGTTATAGATGGTAAGAAACAGCAGGTTTTTAATGATAGAGAAATTATTCATATGGAGGATGTACAAGAACTCTTTAAGGGAGGAATTATTCTGCGAAATATCTGTGGCGTACTGATTGTTGTCATTGGTTTTTTTGTGTGGAAAAGGGATAAGAAAGTCTTGTTTTTCTCAATGAAGTTCAGTTCCATAGGATTTATAAGTATTGGAGTTATTCTAGCGACTCTACTTGTTAGTAATTTTGATAAATATTTTAATATATTTCACGAGATATTTTTTCGCAATAATTATTGGATATTGGATCCAATGAGTAGTGTATTGATTAATATGGTTAATCTGAATTTTTTTATGAATATAGCTTCACGAATCTTAGGGTTTAGTTTATTTATTATGTTAAGTATAGGTATTGTTGGAACGGTAATGCTTAAGAAAGAAGGAAATTATGTTAGAGAAAGATAGTTTAATTTTAGGTATAGAGTCATCTTGTGATGAAACATCTGCGGCCATTGTAAAAAATGGTAGAGACTGTTTATCCAATATTATATATTCACAAATAGAGATACATCAACCCTATGGTGGTGTTGTACCTGAAGTGGCGTCAAGAAATCACATTAAAATGATTGACGTTGTTGTAGAGAAAGCCTTAGTGGGTAGTGGTGTTATGCTCAAGGATATTGATGCCATTGCGGTGACTTATGGTCCTGGTCTTATAGGAAGTTTGTTAGTAGGGTTGTCTTACGCAAAGGCCGTTGCTTATAGCATAGAAAAACCTTTAATTGGTGTAAATCATATTGACGGTCATATTTGTGCTAATTATATAAATAATGATTATGTAAAACCACCTTTTATTACGCTGGTGGCTTCAGGAGGTCATACAAATATTATCTTTGTGAAAGATTATGGCAGCTATGAAGTTATGGGTCAAACAAGAGATGACGCTGCAGGCGAAGCTTTTGATAAGATATCTAGATCGTTAGGCTTAGGATATCCTGGTGGTCCAGCTATTGATCAGGCGGCTAAGATTGGAAATTCGTGTTTTGTAGATTTTCCAAGAGCATATCTAGAAGAAGATAGTTATGATTTTAGTTTTAGTGGATTGAAATCAGCAGTGTTAAATTACTTAAATACATGTAAAATGAAAGAAATACCTATAGAAGTAAATCATATAGCAGCTAGCTTTCAAGCGGCTGTCATTGATGTACTTGCAAATAAGACCATGAAAGCGGCACTGGCTAGGGGGATGTCTTCTATATGCTTGTCAGGGGGTGTAGCCAGAAATAGTTTATTGCGTACCAGACTAGAGACTATGGCTTCTCATAAAGGGCTTGTGGTTCATTTTCCGGAACCAGACTTGTGTAGTGACAATGCTGCAATGATTGCAAGCGCAGGATATTATCAATACATGAAAGGACAGTATTCATCATTTGAATTGAATGCTGTTGCAAATTTAAAAATATAGTCAAGCTGTGGATAAGGTTCTTTTTTAAAAAAGTTATAACATGTCAAAGGCTAAGGAATTTTATCTAAATTTGTGGATAAACAGAGAAAAGCCCAGAATAAGGGCAATCTGACAAGGTTTAGTTGTGGGTAAATGTGTGGAGAACTAGTTAATTTGTGGATAACGTAGTAGTCCTCCTTGTTTTGTAGGTCGAAAGAAAAAGAAGTTCTGACGATATTTTCAATGTAATTATATTTTTTTGTTTTCAATCTCATATTTAGGGGTATTTTATAATATATATAAAAATGTATGAAATGAGGAGATTGATTATGTTAAGTGAAAAATTAATTCAAGAAATTAATTTACAAATAAAGTACGAGTTTTTTTCCGCTCATCTTTATTTATCCATGGCTTCTTACTGTGCAGACAATGATTTGCCTGGATTTGAAAATTGGTTTACCGTTCAGGCTGAGGAAGAACGCTTCCATGCTATGAAATTTTATAATTATTTAAAGAGCAAGGGTGCGAAAACTGTTATTACTGGATTTGAGGATCCAAAATCTGATTTTACAGACGTGTTGGAATGTTTTACATTCGGTCTAGAACACGAAAAATTTGTAACATCTAGAATTTATTATTTAATGGATATCGCTCAAGATGAAAGAGAATATGCAACAATCAATATGTTAAATTGGTTTATCGATGAACAAGTAGAAGAAGAAGAAAACTTTAACAATATTATCGCCCAATTAAAGGTTATGGGTGTTAATTCGGATATAGTCTATAGACTGGATCGAGAGTTAGCCGTAAGAGTATTTACTCCACCGGCAACAGTGAAATAGTTGCTAGTTGCTAGTAAAAGCTAAGTGAAAGCAAAAACAAAGCGAAAGCAAAAGCAATGTAAAAGAAAAAGGTAAGGAGTCTTTAGACTCCTTACCTTTTTCAATAAGAAAGCAATGCTTTCCTATGCCATATTAGTAGGGGTGATTCACGTGTATGAAGACGCTCTTCTTATTCTAGATTTTAACTTTCAATTTCTTCAAGCTCCATTTGTTTTTCCGTCCATTGATCCAGTACGTCATTTAATTGTTCTTTGGTCTCATCGTACTGATTGGTTATTACTGTAGATTGGTCGAAGTCATCGTAGAAGTTATCTTGACACATGATCTTTTCCGTTTGTTTAATAAGTTCTTCTAGAGTAGCAATCTTAGATTCAAAATCTGATATTTCTTTCTTTAAATCTTTCAGTTTTTGCTTGTGAATATTTTCTTGCTTTCTGATATTACTTGATTGTGTTTTTGTCATGGTAGGTTCTTGGTTACTCAACTCTTCTATTAGTTTAGCGTCATTGATCTTTTTAAGATAATAGTCGTAATTTCCATTAAAGAGTGTAATTCCATGATTATCTAATACGAGTATTTTGTCCACAACTCTATTAATAAAGTACCGGTCATGTGATATTAATAATACTGTACCTGTATAATTTGTAAGAGCTTCCTCCAATATATCTTTCGTTTCCATATCTAAGTGGTTAGTGGGTTCATCCATGAGCAAAAAATTCGACTTAGACAGTATTAATTTTGCTAAAGCGACCCTGCTTGTTTCTCCCCCAGATAACGAATCTACAGTTTTGTATACATCTTCACCAGTAAACATAAATGAACCTAGAAAGGTTCGAATTTCTCCTTCTTTTGCAGAAGGTTTTGACTGCCATACTTCAGTCAATATATTATTTTCTTTATTTAAATCTTGGTGCTCTTGATGGAAATAACCTATATTTACATTATGACCCTGTATAATCTCTCCTGTATATTGTGTAATATCACCTTTTATCATATTGAGTAATGTAGTTTTGCCTGTCCCATTTGCTCCAATAATAGCAACCTTTTCGCCACGGTATATATTAAAATATACATTTTGAAATAGTTGATTGGTTTCAAATGTCTTTTGTAAATCTATAGCATCCAAAACGACTTTTCCACTCTTTATTTGAGGTTCAAATCTAATTTGAGCTTTTTTTTGAGAGGTAATTGGTTTTTCCACTAAGTCTATTTTTTCAAGCATTTTTTCTCGGCTTTCAGCTCTCTTGATGCTCTTTTCCCTGTTGAATTGTCTAAATTTTTTTATAATTTCTTGTTGTTTGTGTATTTCTTTTTGCTGCAATCCATAATGATGTATTGAGGTTTCGAGATTCTCTTTTTTTCGCCTCAAATAATTCGTATAATTCCCTGGGTACTCAAATAAGTTATGATTCTCTATTTCAAATATTTTGGTTACTAGTGAATCTAAAAAATATCTATCATGTGAGATAATCATAATTGCACCATCATAGGTAGATAGATACGTTTCTAACCAATGAATAGCATTCATATCTAGATAATTGGTAGGTTCATCTAACAGAAAAAGTTGAGGTTTCATGAGTAATAATTTACCTAAGGCAACACGAGTTTTTTGTCCTCCACTTAATTGTCCAATTCTTTTTTGTACATCAATATCACCGAACCCTAAGCCAGTTAGCACACCTCGGATACGACTTTGATATTCATATCCACCTTGCTTTTCAAAGCTTTCGACTAAAATGGAATATTTATTCATAATAGAATCTAAATTAGTGGTGGTGCTCATGAGATCTTGGTATTTATGGATCTCCTTTTCTAGTTCAATTAATTCCTGAAAAACTGTAAGAGTTTCGTCATAAATCGTGTTGTCTTTATTTAGCCCTAAATCTTGTGATAAATAACCAATTGATGTGTTTTTGTTAATATTTACATTACCGAAGTCAAATTCTAAATTATCGGTAATAATTTTAAATAGGGTAGATTTACCTGTACCATTTCTACCTACTATTCCAATGCGATCATTTTTATCTACTTTAAATGAGATATTGTCTAATATTAGATCAATACCATAACTTTTATTAATATTATTACAAGTAAGCAATATGTATCCTCCAAGCTCTATAATAGTATATGTTAACAGATAAATGTTAATAAATAAACATTTAATTGACATTATATAATTTGATTTGTTATAATGAGAATTAATTTTGTTTTAGACACATTTATTTTGGGAAGGAGTATGACATGCAAAAAAATTCAGTCAAAGTATCTATGGCCGTAGTTAGAAGGTTACCGAAATATCATAGATATTTAGGAGAATTAATAGAGAAAGATATATTGAGAATATCCTCAAAAGAGTTAGGGAAAATCATGGGTTTGACTGCATCACAGATACGCCAAGATTTGAACTGCTTTGGAGGTTTCGGTCAACAAGGTTACGGATATAATGTCACAGAATTGTATAAAGAAATGGCAAATATTCTCGGTTTAAATAAGGAATATAAATGTGTAATTATAGGAGCGGGAAACTTAGGGCAAGCGATTACGAATTATGAAGGATTTCGAAGAAAAGGATTTAATTTAATGGCTATGTTTGATGTAAATCCTAGATTAATAGGTAATACTATTAGAGACATTAAAATTCATGATATTTTAGAACTTGAAAATTACGCAAAGGAAAATGAAATTGTTATAGGGATTATTTGCGTACCTGTGGTTAATAGTCAAGAAATAGCTGATACACTTGTGAGAGCGAATGTGAAGGCAATTTGGAACTTTTCACCAACTGACGTAAAAGTGCCAGAAAATATAGTTATAGAAAATGTAGCTATAAGCGAAAGCTTATATACATTGACTTACTTAATCAATGAAGAAAGTTTAGACATCTAGTTGACACAGGGAACTGATGCACGTATACTATAAACATGTTTATAAATAATCATGACGTCTATTGCGAGATTCTGCTCGCGTTAGGCGTTTTTTCTAATAATAAGTAACACAATATAAGGGAGGTTTTTTTATGAAGAAACAAGAAATCATGAAAAAAGCGGAAGAATTAGGAGTAGAATTTATCCATTTACAATTTACGGATCTAACAGGAATTATGAAAAATCTGTCTATCAATATTGAACAATTAGATAAAGCTTTAAATAATGAAATTATGTTTGATGGTTCATCTATAGATGGTTTTGTCAGAATTGAAGAATCTGATATGTACTTACATCCTGACTTAGATACATTTGTAGTCTTCCCTTGGAAACCACAGATTGGAAGAGAAGCAAGATTAATCTGTGATGTATACAACACAGATGGAACACCTTTTGACGGATGTCCACGAAATATATTAAAAAAAATGGTTAAAGAAGCAAGTGATCTTGGTTATACAATGTTTGTTGGACCAGAATGTGAATTTTTCTTATTTGAGATTGGAGAAGATGGTGCTCCTACGTTAAAGACAAATGATAATGCAGGGTACTTTGATCTAGCACCAGTTGATTTAGGAGAAAATGCTAGACGGGATATGGTACTTACTTTAAAAGAAATGGGATTCGAAATCGAAGCTTCCCACCACGAAGTAGCACCTGGACAACATGAAATTGATTTTAAATATGCTGAAGCATTGAAAGCAGCTGATGATATTATGACTTTCAAAATGGTCGTTAGGGTTATTGCACAAAGACATGGATTACATGCAACGTTTATGCCAAAACCTATTTATGGAATTAATGGTTCAGGCATGCATATTAATCAATCTTTATTTAAAGACGAAAAAAATTGTTTTTATGATAAAGATGGTGAGTATCAATTAAGTGAAACTGCAATTCAATATATAGCTGGTTTAATCAAGCATGCTAGGGGCATGGCAGTACTTACAAATCCAACAGTAAATTCATATAAGAGATTAGTTCCAGGCTTTGAAGCTCCAGTAAACATTGCTTGGTCACCAAAAAATAGAAGTCCATTGATTAGAATTCCTGCAAAAAGAGGTGCTTCTACTAGAGTAGAAATGAGAAATCCTGATCCATCTGCCAATCCGTATTTAGCACTAGCAGCTAATTTAGCAGCAGGTTTAGATGGAATTAAAAATAAATTAGTAGCACCTCCACCAGTGTTTGAAAATGTCTATGATCTATCACATGCTGAAAAAGATGATCGAGGCATTGAGAGTCTACCAGGTACATTAATAGAAGCAATAGAGGAATTAAAGAAAAATGAACTATTAATGAATGTCTTAGGTAAGCATGCTCGAGTAAAATATATCGAAGCAAAACTTCAAGAATGGAATCAATACAGAACAAAAGTATCTCAATGGGAATTAGACGAATATTTAAACACGATATAGTTGGAAAAAACTCATTTATAGTCATATGAAAAGGCTTTATTTATAAAGTCTTTTTATTAAAGTCTAAAAATTTTAGTACAAACGTTAAACGCTTAATACTAGACGCCCAAGGAGGATGCAATGTTACAAAATATCATACTCTGTATGAATAATAAAAGTCATGAAGTCGACGTGACCTCTATTTTAAAAAAATCTGGATATAATGTAATCGTCTGTAGTGACGGTAATAGTCTAATTCGTACAGCAAGATCTCGAAATGCTGATTTGATTTTAGTAGATGAGGAAGTCAAAGGTCTTAGAGTTATTGATATTGTCAATATCATTTTTACAGAAAAGATATGCCCTATAATTTTGATATCTAATCAATATGGTGCGGATTATCTCAATTGGATAGAAAGAGGATGGATTTATACATATGTGAATATACCACTAGATAGATATGAAATACTGAAAGTTATACACAGCGCCATTGCTAATGGGCACAGATTGTTGGTATTGGAGAGAGAAATTTTAAAGTTGCGAAGAGAAATATCTTCTCGAAAGGCTATTGAAAAAGCAAAAGGAATTGTAATGGAAAAGAGAAAATGTAGTGAAGACGAGGCGTATAAGTACTTGAGAAATACAAGTATGAATAAAGGTGTTTCTATAGAAGATATATCCTCGGTTATTATTAATAAATACAGTGAATAAATGAGTATAGGTGGTTACTATTTTAGTCACAAAGACTCGTTATAGAAAATGACCAGCATAATCTGCTGGTCATCTGTATTTCTCATATTTTATCTCTGAAATTTTTATTAATCCAAAAAGTATAGGTAAGGAGTTAGTAATGAGAGGGACAAATTGCTTTATGGTATAAAAAAAATAAGGTTTATCAAAGGAAATACTTGGTATGAAATATATAAGCATTAATATATTCAAACAGACTAATATGGTGCAAATAATATATTCAATACTACTAGAAATTTTTTTCATCTTTATAACAATAATACTAATAACGCCGAGTAAGCTTGAAAGAAGAGCGAAAATAATAAACTCAATAACACTAGCATTACCTATTGGCATATCTAAAAATGTAAATGAATCTGTGATCAAAAAATAAGAAATGAACTCTATAAGATACCCTGCTAACAGTACAATTAGTAATATTGCCTGTAAAAATGTAAATAATACAATCTTGTAAGTTTTTCGTTCAAACATAATTAGCTCCTTATCTTGTAGCATAAAGCTACCTCAATTTCTATTGTACCAAAATATAATGAAATGTGGTAATATTATTAGAAAAGTCTTGGGTGATAAGATGATAAAAGAAATAGTAGAAAATGAAATTGGGTTAACTGTAAAGGTAGAAAATTTTAATCTACAGCAGACTTTTGAATGTGGTCAATGCTTTCGATGGAACCAAGTAAATGAAAACCATTATATTGGCGTAGTTATGGATAAAGTCATTGAAATACGACAAGATGGTGAGTTAGTTCATATTTTAAATGTAAATAAGCAAGAGCTAGCTGAAATCTGGATGGAGTATTTTGACTTTACTAGAGATTACCAAAGTCTAATAATGAACATATCTAGTGATAACGATGTTATGAATAAGGCTACGGAATACGGAAAAGGCATTCGAATATTAAATCAAGATGAATGGGAGACCTTGATCTCTTTTATTATTTCTGCCAATAACAATATTCCTAGGATAAAAAAAATTATCCAAAGTTTTTGTGAGCTCTTTGGGGATGCAGTAGATTATAAGGGGCAAGTATATTACACATTTCCAAAGGCTGAAAGAATGCGTGGTATTACTGCAGATGATTTAAAAGAAATCAGATGCGGTTACAGGGCGAACTATATTGTCAATGCTGTGGAGCAAATAAACAATGGTATTGTAGATTTATATCAGCTCAAAAATGTAGACACTATGGTAGCAAGGACTGAACTGCTTAAAATAAAAGGGGTAGGACCAAAAGTTGCTGATTGTGTACTGTTATTTTCAATGGGTAAGTTTGATTGTTATCCCATGGATGTATGGATAAAAAAGGTTACAGAGTTTTATTATTTTGAAAGAGAAGCTACGCCAAAAGAGATACAAGCATTAGCTAGGGATAATTGGGGAGACTATGCAGGTTTTGCACAGCAATACTTGTTTTATTATGCGCGAAATCATATGAAAAAAGTTAAAGGTTAAAAGTTAAAAGTTAAAAGTGTAAAGTTAAAAGATTAAAAGATTAGTGGTTCTGTAAATTTGTTAGGGGGAAATAAATTGACGGGGAATTTGATAAATGTGTTGGCAATTATATTTGGAAGTATTTTAGGGTTGATATTTAATAGTAGGATTCCAGAGAGAATACATTTTATTATGATAGAAGGTTTGGCTCTTGGAGTTTTTGTGTATGGGATTTCTGAAGGAATTAAGATGAATAACCCACTGATTATATTTGTGAGTTTGGGAGTAGGAGCGATTATAGGTGAGCTAGTTGATATTGAAAGTAAATTAAACAATTTAGGGGAATTTTTTCAATGTAAAATGAAAAACAGTAAAAATGTAGCTCAAGGTTTTGTTTCATCTTCATTATTATTTTGTGTAGGTGCCATGGCGATAATGGGTGCATTACAAAGTGGATTACAGGGTAAACATGATATTCTCATTGCAAAGTCTTTTCTAGATGGGACTATGTCTGTTATATTTGCTTCTACTATGGGTGTTGGAGTTCTTTTATCTGCAATTACTGTATTCTTATACCAAGGGATTATTATTGTATTATCTGGATATGTAAAACCTCTTTTGTCTAGTGGAGTAATAAATGAAATGAATGCAGTAGGTGGAATATTGATTTGTGGAATAGGTATCAATTTACTTGGAATTAAAAAATTAAAATTGGGTAATCTATTACCAGCCCTATTTATTCCCATTATCATACATATTTTATTTCCATTCTAATATTAATGAAAATGAATAAAATATGAAGTCCTTGGTAAAATATAGTTGACATTTTGATTTAGGTTTTGTATGATTAGGTATGTAATTAGCACTCAATTGAATGGAGTGCTAACAATTTAAAAAGATAAAATAGTCAAGGAGGTATTTGAATGAATCTTAAACCATTAGGCGACAGAGTGGTAGTCAAAGTAAAAGAGGAACAAGAAAAAACTGCAAGCGGCATTGTTTTGCCAGGTACTGCAAAGGAAAAACCTCAGGAAGCAAAAGTAATAGCAGTGGGCAGTGGGGAAGTAGTAGATGGTAAGAAAATTGAATTAGAAGTAAAAGTTGGAGACAACGTAATCTATTCAAAATATTCCGGAACAGAAGTGAAAATTGAAGGTGAAGAGTACCTAATTGTTAGACAAAGTGATATTCTAGCAATTGTTGAGTAATATTAATTTTGAATATAAGGAGGAATTATAAAGATGGCAAAAGAAATTAGATTGTCTTCAGACGCAAGGGCTTCCCTAGTTGAAGGTGTAAATAAATTAGCAAATACAGTAAAAGTAACATTAGGACCAAAAGGAAGAAATGTTGTATTAGCAAGAAGTTATGGTTCTCCAATCATTACAAATGATGGTGTTACAATTGCAAAGGAAATCGAATTAGAAGATCCATTTGAAAATATGGGAGCACAACTAGTAAAAGAAGTTGCAACAAAAACTAATGATGTTGCAGGTGATGGAACTACAACTGCTACACTTTTAGCTCAAGCGATTATACGAGAAGGTATGAAAAATTTAGCTGCAGGCGCTAATCCAATGGGCTTAAAAAGAGGTATTGAAAAAGCGGTTGAAGTTGTAGTAAGTGAATTGAAAAAAAGTAGTAAAAAAGTAGAGAATAAAGAAGGCATCGCTCAAGTAGCATCAATTTCTGCTGCAGATGAAGAAATTGGAAAATTAATCTCTGACGCTATGGAAAAAGTTGGAACAGACGGTGTTATTACTGTTGAAGAAGGAAAATCCATGGGAACAGAATTAGAATTTACTGAAGGTATGCAATTTGATAGAGGATATCTATCAGCATACATGGTAACTGATACTGAGAAAATGGAATCAGTATTAGACAATCCATATATACTTATTACAGATAAAAAAATTAGTAATATTCAAGAAATCTTACCTATATTAGAACAAATTGTTCAAAATAGTGGTAAATTATTAATTATAGCAGAAGATGTAGACGGAGAAGCGTTAGCTACATTAGTAGTAAATAAATTAAGAGGCACATTTAATTGTGTTGCAGTAAAAGCACCTGGGTTTGGAGATAGAAGAAAAGCGATGTTAGCTGATATTGCAGCAGTAACTGGCGGAGAAGTTATCTCAGATGAATTAGGCTTTGACATAAAAACTGTAACATTAGAACAATTAGGTAGAGCAAGACAAATAATCATAGATAAAGAGAATACGATTATTGTAGAAGGCTTAGGAGACAAAGCCAACGTAGAAGATAGAATTAATCAACTTAAAAGACAAATTCCTGAAACTGATTCAGATTATGATAGAGAAAAATTGCAAGAAAGATTAGCTAAGTTATCTGGTGGCGTAGCAGTTATTAAAGTTGGCGCTGCAACTGAAACAGAAATGAAAGAACGAAAATATAGAATTGAAGATGCTTTAAACGCGACTAGAGCAGCTGTCGAAGAAGGCGTTGTAAGTGGTGGTGGTACAGCTTATATCAATACAATTGGAAAAGTAGAAGCGCTTATTGCTATTTTAGAAGGCGACGAAAAAACTGGTGCAGATATTGTTAGAAGATCTCTAGAAGAGCCAGTAAGACAAATTGCAGCAAATGCAGGACTAGAAGGTTCCGTAATTGTTGAAAATCTTAAATTAAAACAAGATGGTATGGGATTTGATGTAGCAAAAGGTATCTACGTAGACATGTTTGAAGCGGGTATCACTGATCCTACTAAAGTAACAAGATCTGCTATTCAAAATGCAGCAAGTGTTTCAGCTATGTTCTTAACAACAGAAGCAGCTGTAGCAGAATTACCAAAAGATGACGGTCCAGCAATGCCAGGCGGCATGGGCGGAATGGGCGGCATGGGCGGCATGATGTAATACAAAAAAAGTCTCGAAAGAGGCTTTTTTTTATTTGTACCATAGACCCATGGTAAATTGTAGGGGAGAACTGTGTTCTCCCGTTGCTTCCTAGCACAAAAACTCCTTTGTGAGGATAGGCCATTATCTATATGTTAACAATATGAGAGTTAGAAAATTTAACAATGCAGAGAAGTTAGATACCATGCCTAATGATAATAACTAAAGAAGTGTATCAATAACTATGAAATTCACATATGATAATATATCTTATGTAGGATGGGGATAGTCTATTGGGAGCATTAAATGATATAAGTAAAATACTAGCTAATGAATTCATACAAAGTATACTTACAAAAGATAAGGTGAAGTTATGTGAATTAAATAGCCTTATGCAATTACTGATTACATGGAATATCCCCTTTGAGCTAAATTTTTCAGAGAGGAGTAGGAGTGAAGCGTCATCAATCACTATTCGCGTAATTATATCTCCTTCTACTGTTATAGAACACCTAATAAACTTAGAAGGTGGGGCAGTAGAGTTTTAGTGATATGATTGACAAGGGTAAGCCTATGGAATAAAATACTAATAAATAGTCTATTGAGGGGGAAAGTTATGAGTAAGTTAAGTGATTATCTAAAGAAGAAAGACATTGAATTTAGCGTTCAGAGATATTTGATTGATACTTTAAGTTATATGGCATTGGCATTATTTTCTACATTAATTATTGGTAGTATTTTAAATCAAATAGGACTAAGATTAAAAATTGAATTTTTAACAGAAGTATTGTGGCCAGCGGCAAAGAGTATGACAGCTCCTACTATTGCAGTTGCGGTTGCTTATGCACTTAAAGCACCACCTTTAGTCATTTTTGCTTCTTCCATTGGAGGATTTATCGGCGCAGATCCTGTATCTGCACTTGTTGCAGGTATTATTGGTGCTGAATTTGGAAAATTGGTATCTAAATCTACAAAATTAGATATCATCGTAACACCAGCTGTAACTGTATTCACTGGTGGTTTAGCAGCTTTCTATATTGGACCCATTATTAGTTCATTTATGAATGGTTTTGGACAAGTCATCATGTGGTCTACTGAACAACAACCTATTCCAATGGGTATTTTGGTATCTGTGCTTATGGGTATTGCCTTAACTTTACCTATTAGTAGTGCGGCAATAGGTTTGATGTTAGGCTTAAGTGGTTTGGCTGCAGGTGCTGCTTGCGTAGGATGTGCAAGTCAGATGATCGGATTTGCTGTTATGAGTTATAGAGAAAATGGTGTAGGGGGACTCTTTGCTCAAGGATTAGGGACTTCTATGTTGCAAATGGGCAATATAGTAAAAAATCCACGAGTTTGGATTCCGCCTATTATCACATCTGCCATACTTGGACCAATATCTACAACTATATTTCACATGAAAAATACATCATATGGAGCTGGGATGGGCACCAGCGGATTAGTAGGACAGTTTGGCACATTTGAAGCAATGGGTACAGGCGCTTCTGTTTGGATTGGAACTATCCTAATGTATTTCTTACTACCAGCCATTATAACCCAAGCGATCGCACTTTATATGAGAAAGATCAATTGGATAAAAGACGGAGATTTAAAGCTGATGGACTAGGATAAAGACAATTAACAATTAACAATTAACAATTAACAATTAACAATTAACAATTAATAATTAACAATTAAAGATGCAAATGTAAATGTTAGAGTACCTTTGGCTATCAAATAAGGTTTTCGTAATTTCCCATTATAACACTGAATTTTCTGAAAATTAGTAATGTTATTGACAATAGAGTAGGTAAAGACTATACTAGTAAAAATATTATGACGTACTTTATCGAAAAAAAGGGAAATATTGTTCGTCAACAACATATGGTAATTACCTTAATGCTTATAATTGTTGCTAAAAAATGCCTAAAGCTTAATGCTTAAAGCTTTATGATTAAAGCTAAAACGATACTAACAGAATCTAGGAGTGTGAATAATGGGAAAGATAGTAAAAGAAGGAATTACTTTTGATGATGTTTTATTATTACCAGCTTTATCCGAAGTGTTGCCTAATCAGGTCAATGTTTCTACTATATTAACGAAAAAAATAAAGCTAAACATTCCTATAATTAGTGCTGGAATGGATACTGTAACAGAAGCTAAGCTAGCTATAGCTATGGCGCGTCAGGGTGGTATTGGAATTATACACAAAAACATGTCAATTAAAAGACAAGCCATGGAAGTTGATAAAGTTAAGAGAAGTGAACATGGAGTTATTGTTGATCCATTCTTTTTGAGTCCTAGCCATGTTGTAGGAGATGCTCTTGAGTTAATGGAAAGATATCATATTTCAGGAGTACCTATTACAGAAAACGGAAAATTAGTAGGAATTATAACGAATAGAGATTTGAGATTTGAAAATGATCCTACAAAGAAAATTGTGGATGCTATGACGAAGGATAAACTAATTACTGCATGTGAAGGTACTACTTTAGAAGAAGCAGAAGGTATTTTGAAATTGCATAAAATTGAAAAATTACCTATAATTGATAAAGACAATAACTTAAAAGGCTTAATTACCATTAAAGATATTGAAAAAACGATAAAATATCCAAATTCTGCAAAAGATGAAAATGGGAGACTATTAGTCGGTGCAGCTGTTGGCACTGGCAAAGATTTAATGGATAGGATAGCTGCATTGGTGAAGTCTAGAGTAGATGTTATCATTGTAGATACTGCACACGGTCATTCAAAAGGGGTAATTGAAGTAGTTAAACATATAAAGACTAGATATCCTGACTTAGAGCTGATCGCCGGTAATATTGCAACAGGAGCGGCTGCAAAGGCGTTAATAGAAGCAGGTGTAGATGCTATAAAAGTTGGAATCGGTCCTGGTTCTATTTGTACAACAAGAGTAATTGCAGGTATAGGGGTACCCCAAATTACTGCAATTATGGATTGTTATGAAGTAGCGAAAAATTATGATATTCCTATTATCGCAGATGGTGGTATTAAATATTCAGGAGATGTGACCAAGGCTATCGCTTCAGGTGCAGATACAGTTATGATTGGAAGTCTATTAGCAGGCACAGAAGAAAGTCCTGGGGAAACCATGATTTTCCAAGGTAGAAGTTTTAAAACTTACAGAGGAATGGGTTCTCTTGCGGCAATGAAGGACGGAAGTTCAGATAGATATTTTCAAGAAGGTCAAAAGAAGCTTGTTCCTGAAGGTGTTGAAGGAAGGGTTCCTTTTAAAGGTTCTTTGGCTGATACAGTATTCCAATTAATTGGAGGACTAAGGTCAGGAATGGGCTATTGTGGTGCTAAAGATGTGAAAGAATTAAAAGAGAATACTGAGTTTATTAAAATTACTAGTGCAGGATTAAGAGAAAGTCATCCTCATGATGTTTCAATAGTGAAAGAGTCACCAAATTATAATAGTGCAAATTACTAAGGAGGCAGCGAATGATTAAGCAAGAAACGATCCTGATCATGGATTTTGGTGGTCAATACAATCAGCTAATTGCAAGAAGGGTAAGAGAAGCCAATGTGTATTGCGAAATTTTACCTTATGATATTTCAATAGAAAGAATTAAAGGAAAAAACCCTGTAGGAATTATTTTCACTGGGGGACCTTCTAGTGTTTATCAAGAAGATGCACCAAAATGTGATAAAGAAGTTTTTGAATTAGGCATTCCTATTTTGGGTATTTGCTATGGAGCCCAATTAATGGCCCATACTCTAGGAGGATATGTTGAACAACCTTTGATTAGAGAATATGGTAGAAGAAATTTAAAAATGAGTGGACCAGAAGGTCTATTAAATGCAAAAATGAATGATTCGTCTATATGGATGAGTCACACTGATTATATAAAAGAAGTGCCAAAAGGTTTTGAAATTACAGCGATAACTGATACTTGTCCAGTTGCAGTAATGGAAAATAGTAAAAACAAACTATACGGGGTACAATTTCACCCTGAAGTAGAACATACAGATTTCGGAAGAGACGTAATTACTAATTTCCTATTTGGTATATGTAATTGCAAAGCTGATTGGACTATGTCTAATTTCGCAAATGAACAAATTGCTTTGGTTAAAAAGCAAGTTGGAAATAAAAGGGTATTATGTGCATTAAGTGGTGGAGTGGATTCTTCTGTTGCTGCTGTACTAGTGCATAAAGCTATTGGAGACAATTTGACTTGTATATTTGTAGATCATGGTCTACTTCGAAAAGATGAAGGAGATCAAGTAGAAGAAATCTTTACGAAAAGATTCAACATGAACTTTATTCGTGTAAATGTAGAAGATAGATTTTTAGCAAAATTAAAAGGTGTTACAGACCCTGAAACCAAGAGAAAAGTAATTGGTGAGGAATTTATACGTGTATTCGAAGACGAAGCTAAGAAATTAGAAGGTATTGAGTTTCTTCTACAAGGAACAATTTATCCGGATGTTATAGAAAGTGGTTCTAAAGATGGTGCGGTTATAAAAAGCCATCATAATGTTGGAGGGCTACCCGCTGATGTAGATTTTACATTAATTGAACCTTTAAGAGATTTATTTAAAGATGAAGTACGGGCAGTTGGCGAAGAAATAGGTATTCCTAAAGATCTTGTATGGAGACAACCTTTCCCAGGACCAGGCTTAGGAATTAGAATTATCGGTGAAATAACCAATGAGAAACTGGATATCCTAAAAGAAGCGGATTTTGTTTTTAGAGATGAAATTAAAAATTCAGGCTTAGAAGATAAAATATGGCAGTACTTTGCTGTATTACCAGGCACTAGAAGTGTTGGCGTTATGGGAGATGAACGTACTTATGATTACACTATAGCGTTAAGAGCTGTAACCAGTACAGACGGTATGACCTCCGATTGGGCGAGAATCCCATTAGACGTATTAGAGAGAATCTCGAATAGAATCGTAAATGAAGTAAAACATATCAATAGAGTTGTATACGATATTACCTCAAAGCCACCATCCACTATTGAGTGGGAGTAAGATTAATTAACAATTAACAATTAACAATTAACAATTAACAATTAACAATTAACAATTAACAATTAACAATTAACAATTAAC
>MCHG01000123.1_pt1 | contig 44134 bp, 58 predicted proteins | sample 787351 | NCBI WGS metagenome assembly MCHG01 (sample SAMN05430296, study PRJNA330682) | permafrost metagenome | biome: Cold desert; feature: permafrost; material: soil; isolation source: enrichment culture inoculated with soil incubated with H2/CO2 at 20 degrees... ... | reverse complement strand
AGGTTATTTTGAAAAGCGGCTCACTTTTTGGTTAGCACAAAGCCCTTAAATGGCTCACTATTATATTAGCATTCACAACTGAAGTATAATACTAAATTATCGAGAATAAAAAAAGTGTGCTGATCTGAAAGGAATAGATTAATGAATTGGTATGAAAAACTAAATCAGTATTTTCCCATTGAAGAAATGAAGTCAAAAGACCATATGGAAATTTTATTGGAAGAGCGTTCAGATATCTATCACAAGGATGAGAGTCCAAATCATATCTTAATGTATGTTGAACTAGATAATTTTATTTTCATTGATTATCTTTTAGTTTTTAAAAATGCTCGTGGTAAGAGAACTGGTCATAAATTACTAGAAGCATTAAAACAGAAAGGAAAACCAATCCTGCTTGAGGTTGAACCCATTAATTATGAAGATAGTGATACAGAAAAAAGGTTGCACTTTTATAAAAGAGAAGGATTTAAACACGCTAATTCTATCGGATATCAAAGAAGATCATTAGCTACAAATGAAGTAAGTGAGATGGAAATTTTATACTGGACGCCAAATGACGAGTCCGAGCAAATGATATTTGAAGCAATGAAAAAAACATATACTATGATTCACAGCTATAAAGATCATCAAATTTACGGCGAATCTTATGACGTTGCTGAAGAAAGCCTAACTTTTAACAAAAAGTCTGGCAATGAAAATGTATTAGATAATTTATAAACAGCATTAAGCGTTAAGTTACCACCCTAAGGAAATAATGTACATTATTCTTAATGGTTTATCATGATTGTTGATCGCCTTTGCATTCTGCATTTTGCATTATACAATACTGTTTAGTTTGCCTTGATGCTGATAGCTTAATGCTTAATAAATTCTTTTTATTAAATTTTAATTTATCATGTATAATTTATAAATTCTCAGTCGATACTTCTAACATAGAAGTAAAGGAGTAGGAGTGAATTACATATGAAAAAAATAATTGCAAGTATACTTATCATTTTTACACTAAGTATGGCCTTCATAGTTACGACACATTCTCAAGAAGCAGACCTGAAGAAATTTATTTTTGAAAGTAAAATATTAAATTCGAAACTGTTATCAAAGAAATTAGTAAGATTTCATGTTATAGCCAATAGTGATACAGATGTGGATCAAAATGTTAAATTGCAGGTAAAAGATGCAATACTTCAAGATATGGTCCCCAAATTAAATGTTTCAAAATCGAAACGAGAAACTATAGAAATTATAAATGAAAACGCTGAAAATATCAAAAATATAGCTGAAAGTACATTGAAAGAGAATAACATGACGAATGAAGTTACAGTAGCATTAAATACTACCTTTTTCCCCACTAAATACTATAATGACTTCTCACTACCGGCAGGAGATTATCTAGCCCTACGGGTGATCATAGGAAGCGGAGAAGGAAAGAATTGGTGGTGTGTTTTGTTCCCTCCATTATGTCTGGTTGACGTAAAGAAAGAAGACCCTATCGAAAAAGATACTATTTCAAAAGAAGATAAGGTAAGTATATCTTTATCAGAAAAATTGGCGCCAGAAGAGTTGCAAACAGAAAAGTTTCAACCAAAAGAGCTACAGCCAAAAGAGCTAAAATCAAAAAAAATGCAACCAAAAAAAATGCAACCAAAAAAAATGCAACCAAAAAAAATGCAACCAAAAGAGTTACAACCAAAAGAGTTACAAACAGAAGAGTTAAGCACAGAAGAGTTAAGCACAGAAGAGTTAAGCACAGAAGAGTTAAGCACAGAAGAGTTAAGCACAGAAGAGTTAGTAGTAGAAAAAAAAACAAACTTAGATATAAACTTGCATATCAAAGAAGAATCTAGGGAGACGAATCAAAATAGTAGAGATGAAGAAACACCTCAAATTCGGTGGAAGGCATTGGAATTGTTAGGGTTCTATAAAAACTCTCAAAACCAATGATTTTAAATAAGGTAACTAATTATAAAAAGCATATGTATATATGCTTTTTATGCTGTATAATGATATAATACATTATTAATATCTTAATATTGGAGGAAAAATATGCAGGAAAAGATAAAGGTGATCCTGTTAACTCATACACCAGATCCAGAAAGAATTATTTCAGCCGCTGCTAAATTATGTTATTCGAAATCAGGAATCGGTGATATAATGGATGAATTAACCGATGAAAAAGTTGATGGATTCTTAAATCTATTGATGGATATGGGACATGCTTCACCTATTGAACATGTTAGTTTTACATTTGGGATTGAAGGTGTGTCGAGAAGCCTTACCCATCAATTAGTGAGACATAGACTAGCTAGTTATAGTCAAAAATCCCAAAGATATGTTATGGAAGGTCAATTTGGATATATCATACCACCAGAAATAGACAATAATAAAAAAGCAAAAAAAATATTTATACAAGCAATGAAAGATGATCAAAGAGTTTATGATGAATTAGTAGTGGTTTTATTGGAAAAACATTTAAAGGATGCCACCTTGCTATATAAGAATGAAAAAAAAGCTTATGCAGTAGCTGAAAAATCAGCCATAGAGGATGCTAGGTATATATTGCCTAATGCCTGTGAAACAAAGATTATTGCAACTATGAATGCCAGAGAATTGAACCACTTTTTTAATCATAGGTGTTGTAATAGAGCACAATGGGAAATAAGAGAGTTGGCGACACAAATGCTAATAGTGGCAAAGCAAGTAGCACCCACTTTATTTAAAAATAGTGGACCTAACTGCGTGAACAAACCATGTCCAGAAGGAACGATGACATGTGGACACATCACAGAGGTAAGGGAAAAATTTAAGAATATCTAAAGGATGGATTATACAGTGAATAACGATAAGCCCCTAAGGGGAACTAGACAAATTGAAGGAAAAAATCCAATTATAGAAGCATTGAAATCTGACGTAAATATTGAAAAGATAATGGTAGCCAAGGGTAGAAGAGAGACGGGAGCACAGGAACTTTTTGATTTAGCTAAAGACAAGAAAATTAAAGTTCAATTAGTGGATAGAAAAAAACTGGATTTTACAAGCCAAACAGGTCAACATCAAGGGATAATAGCAATTGCTAGTGAATATGAGTATTCAAGCCTAGAAGAGATACTTGATAGCGCATCAGCTAAAGGAGAAAGTCCGTTTATAGTGATACTAGATAAGATAACAGATCCTCATAATTTTGGTGCCATCATACGTACTGCAAATGCTTGCGGAGCTCATGGGATCATCATACCCAAAAATAGATCTGTGGATATATCACCAGTTGCAGTGAAGGCTTCAGCAGGAGCGATAGAATATACAGCCATATGTAAGGTGACAAATCTAACGCAAACCATTAAAGATCTAAAAAAGCAAGGTTTATGGATTGCAGGGGCAGATGTGGAAGGTAAAAAATATTACAGCAATAATTTAAAGGGCCCTATGGCTATAATTATAGGAAACGAAGGGGAAGGAATTAGTAGATTAGTAAAAGAGGAATGTGACTTCCTAATTTCAATACCTATGTACGGAAATATAGAATCATTAAATGCTTCGGTAGCAACAGGAATTATTTTAAGTGAAGTAGCGCGCCAAAGAACGGAAGCAAATAGACCATAGACGCTAGATACTAGCATAAGAACAGGCAAAAAAATAAACATCTAGCATCTAGCAGACCGGTGAGGAATACCATATAGCTTGTACTAATAGCTATTAGCTAGATTTTTCATATGGCATCTAAAAGACCCGTAAGGAGTACCCTAGAGCTAGTGACTAATGACTAGTGACTAGCTGCTATAAAAGTTGTCCGGAAAGGAATGACACCTGAGTGATGAAAACCTATTTAATTATAGATGCATACAATATTATTAATCAGTGGTCTTCCTTAAAGGGTGTTGCCGCCTATAGTTTAGAGGATGCTAGAATTAAGTTAATTTCTATTATACAGAGTTATTCAAATATAAAAAACTATTACTTTGTTATTGTGTTTGATGCGTACAACATTAATGATACAATGAAAGAACTAAAGTTGGACAATGGTTCTGTTATCTATACTCAGAAAAATCAAACAGCTGATAGTTACATAGAAAAATTGGTGTACGATTTGCCCACGGTTTATGACATAAATGTTGCTACTTCTGATTTTGTACTTCAACGAATGGTCCTAGGTCGAGGAGCAAATAGGATTTCAGCGTTAGAGTTGGAGAAGGAAGTAGATTTTGTACTAAAGATATTCATGAAGAAAACAAAAGAAAATTATTGCCGAGAAAAGAACAACCTTGAAAAAAGCATAGATGCTAATACCATGTGTAAGTTAGAGAAGTTGCGAAAAGGACAAGCAGAATAATGATTTAAGGGGAGTATCTCTTTGGATGTGAATTTCCTAAACGACAAAAATATTCTAATGAACAATATATCCGACGAAGAATTAGCGTTGTTATCTAAAAATGGAGATAGAAATGCTGAGGAAGCGTTATTTGATAGGTATAGAAATTTTGTTAGAATAAAAGCTAGATCTTATTTTTTAATTGGTGCAGACCGAGAAGACATTATTCAAGAAGGTATGATAGGCTTATTCAAAGGGGTTAGAGATTATAATCCAGACAAAGCGACTTCTTTTAAAGCTTTTGCTGAACTATGCATTCAAAGGCAGATCATTACTGCGATTAAAACAGCAACTAGGCAAAAACATAATCCTCTTAATACATATATTTCTCTTGATAAACCAATGTATGATGAAGAATCTGAAAAGACTCTAATAGATTTAATTGCGAATACTAAAATTACAGAACCAGAAGCGATTATTATTGGACGAGAAGAACTAGGGAAAATGGAAGAAAAGATATTAGAAGTGTTAAGTGAGTTAGAATGGAAAGTGCTCATGAGTTATGTAAGTGGGAAAACTTATTATGAAATAGCGGCAGATTTAAATAAACATGTAAAGTCTATTGATAATGCCCTCCAGAGAGTTAAAAGAAAACTAGATAACTACTTAAATTTAGATATTAATGCAAATATGGAAACATAAATATTGACACGTAAAATAAATTCTAGTATTATAAGATAGCAATTACTTAGGTGGGATTCCCGAGTGGCTAAAGGGAACAGACTGTAAATCTGTCGGCTCAGCCTTCGATGGTTCGAATCCATCTCCCACCACCAATTTCCGTGAACTAGTGAGCTAAGCGAAAGTGAAGCTTTCGTAGTATATATATGACAGAATAATCAAATAGCTTGCTAATTTGATTGTGGAGTCAGATATATACATAAATGAAATCGTAGATTTCATTTAGCGAACGGCACGACCGCAGAATCGACGTAGGAGATTCTAAGGTTAGGATGCAACTAATATGCCCATGTAGCTCAGTAGGTAGAGCACCACCATGGTAAGGTGGGGGTCACCGGTTCGAATCCGGTCCTGGGCTCCATATACGTATTTAAGTACTTTAAATAAATGTTTGTTTAATTATGTATTAAGGAGGAAATGAAATGGCAAAAGTAAAATTTGAGAGAAATAAACCTCACGTAAATATTGGAACAATAGGGCACGTAGATCATGGCAAGACAACACTTACAGCAGCGATCACAACTGTATTAAACAAAAAGTATGGTACAGGAGCAGCAGTTGCATTTGACAATATAGATAAAGCCCCAGAAGAAAGAGAAAGAGGTATCACAATCTCTACATCTCACGTTGAATACGAAACAAATAACAGACATTATGCCCATGTAGACTGCCCAGGTCATGCAGATTATGTAAAGAACATGATTACAGGAGCGGCACAAATGGATGGAGCAATCCTAGTAGTAAGCGCAGCAGATGGTCCAATGCCACAAACTAGAGAGCATATACTATTATCAAGACAAGTAGGCGTACCGTATATCGTAGTATTCTTAAATAAAGCAGATATGGTAGACGATGAAGAACTTATTGAATTGGTAGAAATGGAAGTAAGAGAATTACTTACCGAATATGACTTCCCAGGAGACGATACACCAATTGTAGTAGGAAGTGCATTAAAAGCATTAGAAAATCCTGAAGGAGAATGGGCAGACAAGATTCTTGATTTAATGGAACAAGTAGATGCGTTTATCCCAGAACCTGAAAGAGCAACAGACAAACCATTCTTGATGCCGATAGAAGATGTATTTTCAATTACAGGTCGAGGAACAGTAGCGACAGGAAAAGTTGAAAGAGGCACAGTAAAAGTACAAGAAGAAGTAGAAATTATCGGATTAACAGATGTAAGAAGAAAAGTAATTGTAACTGGAGTAGAAATGTTCAGAAAATTATTAGATTCAGCAGTAGCAGGAGATAATATTGGAGCATTACTAAGAGGCGTGGAAAGAAAAGACATCGAAAGAGGTCAAGTACTAGCAAAACCAGGATCAATTAATCCACATACAAAATATAAAGCACAAGTATATGTATTGACAAAAGAAGAAGGTGGAAGACATACTCCATTCTTTAACGGATACAGACCACAATTTTATTTTAGAACTACAGATGTAACAGGGATCATCGACTTAGAAGGCGGCGCAGAAATGGTAATGCCAGGAGATGACATTACAATGGCAATTGAACTAATCACTCCAATCGCAATCGAAGAAGGCTTAAGATTTGCAATCAGAGAAGGCGGAAGAACAGTCGGTTCAGGAGTTATAGCAGAAATCATCGCATAATAAAAAGGGCTTTCGCCCTTTTTTTATGCAATAATTTCTGCAGCAATGCTCGCAGAGCGAGCATGTAGTCCCTAGTCATTAGTCCCTAGCTTTAGGAAATACCCTCTAGGGTCTTTCAATAAGGGATATCAGAGATAGCCGGTTTTGGCTAGTGACTAGTGACAAGTGACTAATAGCTAATATACAGTGGATTAAAACAAAAACCAAATTAACAAAAATATCTCTTTATATTTTCTAAATTTATGTTATAATGTAAATATCAGATTGCGTAAAGGGGCGAGAGCCTTTTTTTATTGCTAAAATTGAAAACTAGTGAAGTATTGATTAGCCTTAATTATTGGAGGGAATTTTCATATATAACTGTAGTTGATCTTTTAATCTAAAAGGAATACTTGGATGCTAGTAACTAAGGACTGGCAACTAACAGAAATAGAATGCCCAAGGCAACGCATGTATATGTTTAATTGTTATTGACACAATAAATCAATTGTGATATTTTCTATAAGTACAATGAAAAAAATTGGGTGAGTATACCTAATTTATTATACAGCTGTATCCGAAAGTAGGAGGTGTAGTTATGAGAGTTAAAATAACTTTAGCATGTGGAGAATGTAAACAAAGGAATTACCATACTATGAAAAATAAAAAAAATGATCCCGACAGAATAGAATTAAGCAAATATTGTAAATTCTGTAAAGCTCACACAATGCATAAAGAAACAAAATAGAATGCAATGATTATTGAGTGCTAATGTAAAGAGGGTGAATTTATGGCCAAAAAAGAAGCTAAAAAAGAAGTGAAAAAAGTTGACAAAAAAGCAGTTAAAAAAGATAGTAAAAAAGTAGGGTTAATTAAAAGTATTACTGGCTTCTTTAAGAGTGTATGGTTTGAGTTAAAAAAAGTTACTTGGCCAACGAAATCAGAATTAAGACAACATACATCCGTTGTTTTAGGTATCGTGTTAATAATGACTGTATTAGTTTGGGCTATTGACTCAGGGTTAGGTGGCATACTTTCGTTAATTATAAGAAGATAAAAAGAGGGTTTTAAGTTATGGATCAAAGCAATGAAGTTAAGTGGTATGTAGCACATACTTACTCTGGATATGAAAATAAAGTAAAAGCTAATATAGACGCTACTGTTGACAATAGAAATATGAGTGAATTAATTCACGAAGTATATGTTCCAATGCAAGAGGTAGAGGAATTTAAAAATGGAAAGAGAAAAATCAGTCAAAAAAAAATATTTCCAGGATATGTATTAGTGAAGATGTTAATGACAGACGAATCTTGGTATGTAGTTAGAAATACTAGGGGAGTAACTGGATTTGTTGGACCTGCTTCAAAACCTGTTCCACTAACCAAAAGCGAGTTAAAAAATATGGGCATTAGAGAAAAAATGCCGAGAATTGATTTAGAAGTTGGCGATCGAGTAGAAGTGAAAGATGGTCCGCTGCAAGGGTTTAATGGACTTGTTGAAGAAATTAACTATGAAAAACAAAAAGTTAAGGTCAATATATCCATGTTTGGAAGAGAAACACCTGCAGAATTAGAGTTTACTCAAATTGTTAAAATATAATAGCAGACAACTGTCTTTTATTATGTAATATATATATGATATACATTAGGGAGGTGTAGAAATGGCGAAAAAAGTCATTGGAATGATAAAGTTGCAAATTCCTGCTGGTAAAGCTACTCCAGCACCACCAGTTGGTCCAGCATTAGGTCAACATGGTGTTAATATTATGGGTTTTTGTAAAGAATTTAATGCGAAAACTGCAGATGAGGCTGGTATGATTATACCTGTAGTAATCACAGTATACGCAGATAGAACATTTACATTTATAACAAAGACTCCACCAGCTGCAGTATTACTGAAAAAAGCTGTAGGACTTGAAAGTGGATCTAGCGTACCAAACAAACAAAAAGTTGCTACAATTAGTATGGACAAGGTTAGAGAGATTGCTGAATTAAAATTACCTGATTTAAATGCTAGCTCAGTAGAGACTGCAATGAAAATGATTGCTGGAACTGCAAGAAGTATGGGTATTGTTGTAGAAGAGTAGTTGAAATAGGTGGGAGGATAAATCCGCTAAAACCACAAGGAGGTATAGAGTTGAAAAGAGGCAAAAATTACAAAGAGAAGTATAAAATGATTGATAGATTAAATCTCTACGATGTTACAGAGGCAGTAGAACTTTCTAAAAAGATAGCTACAGCTAAATTCGATGAGAGTATAGAAACACATATTAGACTAGGGGTAGACTCTAGACATGCTGATCAACAAGTAAGGGGTGCAATTGTACTTCCTCACGGAACTGGTAAAAGTGTAAAAGTTCTTGTATTTGCAAAAGGCGACAAGGCGCAAGAAGCAGAGGCAGCTGGTGCTGATTATGTAGGTGCAGAAGAATTTATAGATAAAATTACAAAAGATAACTGGTTTGATTTTGATGTAGTAGTTGCTACACCTGATATGATGGGTGTTGTTGGTAGATTAGGTAGAGTTCTTGGACCTAAAGGTTTAATGCCAAATCCTAAATCTGGAACTGTAACTTTTGACGTTACAAAAGCAATCAACGACATTAAAGCAGGTAAAGTAGAGTACAGATTAGATAAAACTAATATTATTCATGTAGCTTTTGGTAAAGCATCATTTGAGGGTGACAAGTTAGTTGAGAACTTAAATGTATTGTTAGAAGCCATTAAAAAAGCAAAACCCTCTTCTTCGAAAGGTCAATACTTTAAAAGTATTACTGTAACGAGCACGATGGGACCTGGAATAAAAATTAATCCAGCTAAAATCTAATTAACTTGACAAGCTTATTGCGTGATGATATAATTCATGTGATTTAAAAATAAATAATCATGAACCATAGACAATAGGTGCTTAGGCTTAAACATCCTATCGAGGTTATACAATAACTAGTATATATATATACTCTCTTTGTATGCTTCAGTGCAAAGAGGGTATATTTTTTTCGTGATGGCAACGAGCCAAGCGAAAATTGTTTTACGAAAACCTATTCGCTTACTTCAAATCAACTTGTTGATTTGACAAGCTTTAAGGATAAGTAGTCAAGGGAAAATGTTTTTTTCTCTTGACGGATTATCCTTAAAGCGCCAAATAGATTTATCTATTTGGTAGTAAGCGAGGCAGGAATAAATGAAACAACTTTTCATTTGGCGACTGCCCGCGAATCAAATCGACTTGTCGATTTGATCGATATGATCAAGTGGAATTAACAAGTCAATATAACTCTAGTATGCCGAGATGGAACACAAGGAGGTGAAAGAGAATGTCAAATAAACACGAAGCAAAAAAGGTAGTTGTAAACGAGCTAACAGAAAAATTTAGCAAAGCACAAACAGCTGTTTTGGTAGATTATAGAGGTCTAAATGTTGAAGAAATAACTGAGTTTAGAGCCATAGCTAGAAATGTGAATGTAGATTATAAGATCTATAAAAACACAATGATGAGATTTGCTGTAAAGGAAACTGGATATGAAGGTTTATTAGAACATTTAGTAGGCCCATCAGCAATCGCTTTTGGATACGACGATCCAGTCGCTACTGCAAAAATCATTACTGAGTTTGCTAAAAAACATAAAGCAATGGAAATCAAAGCTGGAATGGTCGATGGCAAAGTTCTCGATCGACAAGGAGTTCTGGAATTAGCAGAATTACCATCAAAAGAAGTGTTAATTGCAAAAGTACTTGGTGGATTGAATGCACCAATCAGTGGATTAGTAAATGTACTACAAGGAAATATACGTGGTTTAGTAGTTGCGTTAGATCAAATAAAAGAACAAAAAGAAGCTACGGCTTAATTTAGAAAATAATGGAGGAATATAAAAAATGGCAAGCGAAAAAGTAACTCAATTAATCGAAGAGGTAAAGAACTTAACAGTATTAGAATTATCTGAATTAGTAAAAGCATTAGAAGAAGAATTTGGTGTAAGTGCAGCAGCGCCAATGGCAGCAGCAGCAGCACCAGTAGCAGTAGAAGCAGCAGAAGAACAAACTGAGTTTGATGTTATATTAACTGCAACTGGAGATCAAAAAATTAAAGTAATCAAAATAGTTAGAGAAATTACTGGTTTAGGATTAAAAGAAGCAAAAGACTTAGTTGACAATGCACCAAAAACAGTTAAAGAAGCAGTAAGTAAAGATGACGCTCAAGCAATGAAGGCTAAGATTGAAGAAGTTGGCGGATCTGTAGAAGTTAAATAATTTCTAACGGATAAGCGTAACAAAAGAGTAAAGTTTCATTCAGTAGCATGGAAGTTTAATTTTTATCCTTTACTGAATGACTGAGATTAATATTTTATTAAAGTGAGTGATTTTCACTCACTTTAATTTTTTACTAAAATTTCTATAATATTATTGACATGAGCAGACTAGTGTGATAGCATTGTAAATTGCATGAATAGACGATTTTTAGCCCAATATTTGAATAGAATAGGGTGGAAATGGACATAAAATATATGTAACACCAAAATAAACCAAAAGAAAGTATGAATAAATTTAATATTTTACAATACTTATACTTTTGGCTATTTTACTTTAAGCAAGGGGTGAATTAAGGATGGTGCATCCTATTATGGTTGGCAATAAAGAAAGAATGAGTTTTTCTCGAATCAAAGAGGTAGTGGATATACCTAATCTAATTGAGTTGCAAGTAAATTCTTACAACTGGTTCTTAGAGAAGGGATTAAAAGAAGTCTTTGAAGACATATCTCCAATAACTGATTATACTGGAAACCTCATATTGGAATTTATTGACTACAGATTAGACGGAGATCCGAAATACTCCATCGAAGAGTGTAAAGAGCGAGATGCTTCTTATTCTTCATCTTTAAAAGTGCGAGTCAGACTGATCAACAAAGAGACAAATGAAGTAAAAGAACAGAGCGTATTTATGGCAGACTTTCCAATTATGACAAATAATGGAACATTTATTATTAACGGAGCAGAAAGAGTTATCGTTAGCCAATTGGTTAGATCACCAGGTTCTTATTATTCTCAAGAAATTGATAAAACGGGAAAAAGATTATATTCATCACAAGTTATTCCAAATCGTGGAGCTTGGTTAGAGTATGAAACGGATTCAAATGATATTCTATATGTTAGGGTTGATCGAACTAGAAAATTACCAATTACTGTATTACTTAGATCCTTTGGATTAGGTACCAACGAACAAATCAAGGATTTGTATGGTGAGGATATCCGATTATTAGCAACTCTAGAAAAAGATAGTGCAGAAAATAGAGAAGAAGGTTTAATAGAAGTATATAAAAGGTTAAGACCTGGTGAACCTCCTACTGTAGAAAGTGCTCAATCTCTTTTAAACAGTATGTTTTTTGATCCAAGAAGATATGATTTAGCGAAGGTTGGTAGATATAAATTTAATAAAAAACTAGCATTGGCTACTAGATTAATTGGTAAAAAACCATATGACAATTTAATTCATCCTAAAACAGGAGAAATTATTTGTGAAAAAGGTGAAGTTGTTGATGTAAAAACAGCATGGAAAATACAAAATTGTGGTATAAATAGGGTAGAGATAATTATAGAAGACAAACCAGTTGTGATACTGGGAAATGGCTTTGTTGAAATAAAAGAACAAGACTTATCTTTTGATATCAAGGATATTGATATAGATGGCTTTGTAAATTATAGCATTTTAGAAGAAATAATAAACTCAGACAAAAATGATAGTGAAAAGAAAGACGAATTCATCTCAAGGATAGATGAACTTTCGCCAAAACATATATTGATTCAAGATATTTTTGCATCTGTTAGCTATAATATAGGATTAAATTACGGTATAGGTAATATCGATGATATAGATCATTTAGGAAATAGAAGACTACGTTCAGTAGGAGAATTGTTGCAAAATCAATTTAGAATTGGTCTTTCTAGAATGGAACGTGTAGTTAGAGAAAGAATGACCATTCAAGATAGTGAGTCTATTCAACCTCAAGGATTAATTAACATAAGGCCTGTTAATGCAGCGATAAAAGAGTTCTTTGGTAGTTCACAGTTATCACAATTTATGGATCAGAATAATCCTTTGGCAGAATTAACTCATAAGAGAAGATTATCTGCGTTAGGTCCTGGTGGACTTAGTAGAGAAAGGGCTGGTTTCGAAGTAAGAGACGTTCATAGTTCTCATTATGGAAGAATGTGTCCCATAGAGACTCCTGAAGGTCCAAACATTGGACTAATTGGTTCCTTGAGTTCATATGCAAGAGTAAATGATTATGGATTTATTGAGACGCCTTATCGAAGAGTTGAAAAAGGAGTTGTCTACGATGACATTCACTATTTCACTGCTGATGAAGAAGGTTTTTATACCATTGCTCAAGCGAATGAAATGCTCAATGAAGATAAGATGTTTATTAACGAAAAAGTTACTGCAAGAACAGGTTTAAAAAGAGATTTCGTAACAGTACCACCTGAAAGGGTAGACTATATGGATATTTCTCCTAAACAAATTGTTTCTGTGGCAACTGCTTTGATTCCGTTCTTAGAAAATGATGATGCCAATAGAGCGCTAATGGGCGCAAATATGCAAAGACAAGCAGTACCCCTGTTAATACCACAGGCGCCAATTATAGGGACGGGAATGGAGCACCTTGCTGCCAAGGACTCTGGAGTTTGTGTCCTTGCAAAGCGACCAGGAATTGTGGAGAAAGTATCAGCCACTGAGATTGTAATTAAAACAGAGGATGGTACAAATGATAGGTACACAATATTAAAATTTAAAAGGTCTAATCAAGGTACCTGTAGTAATCAAAGACCAATAGTTAGTTTTGGGCAGAAAGTTGATAAAGGTGAAATCATAGCTGATGGTCCTTCTATTGACAAAGGGGAGTTAGCGCTTGGTAGAAATATCTTAATGGGTTTCATGACCTGGGAAGGGTACAACTACGAGGATGCTATACTGATTAGTGAAAGATTAGTAAAAGAAGATGTATTTACATCTATTCATATAGAAGAGTTTGAATCAGAAGCTAGAGAAACAAAATTAGGTCCTGAAGAAATAACAAGAGATATACCTAATGTTGGAGAAGATTCCCTTAAGAATTTAGATGAGAGAGGAATTATTCGAATTGGAGCTGAAGTTCATTCTGACGACATTCTTGTAGGAAAAGTAACACCTAAGGGTGAGACTGAACTTACAGCAGAAGAGAAACTACTAAGAGCTATTTTTGGTGAAAAAGCAAGAGAAGTCCGTGATACTTCACTTCGAGTGCCACATGGTGAGACTGGAATTGTAGTTGATGTGAAAGTATTTTCTAGAGAAAATAAAGACGAAGATCTAAAACCAGGCGTAAACCAATTGGTTAGAGTTTATATCGCCAGTAAGAGGAAAATATCAGTTGGAGATAAGATGGCTGGTCGTCATGGAAATAAAGGGGTAATTTCAAGAATACTTCCTGAAGAAGATATGCCATTCTTACCAGATGGAACGCCATTGGAGATTGTTTTAAATCCACTTGGAGTACCTTCTCGTATGAATATCGGACAGGTATTAGAAGTTCATCTAGGTCTTGCTGCAAAAACATTAGGATGGCACATCGCTACTCCAGTTTTTGATGGTGCTCATGAAGATGAGATTATGGATACCTTGGAACAAGCAGGTATTGCTAGAGACGGTAAAGTACAATTATATGATGGAAGAACTGGCGAACCATTTGATAATAGAGTTACAGTTGGCTATATGTATATATTAAAACTACATCATTTAGTTGACGATAAGATGCATGCAAGATCAACAGGACCATATTCATTAGTAACGCAACAACCTTTAGGTGGTAAAGCACAATTTGGTGGTCAAAGATTTGGTGAAATGGAAGTTTGGGCGCTTGAAGCATATGGAGCGGCTCATACATTACAAGAGATATTAACTGTTAAATCTGATGATGTTGTAGGTCGTGTAAAAGCATATGAAGCCATTGTCAAAGGCGAGAATATTCCTACGCCAGGAGTACCTGAATCTTTCAAAGTGCTAATTAAGGAATTGCAAAGTTTAGGACTAGATGTTTCTGTGTTAACTGAAAGTGAGGATGTCATTCAAATAGAGGAAGAATTGTCTGATGACACGGATACTCTAGATATCCTCGGAGTAGACTTAGCAGGTAAAGAAATAATTGAAGAAGAATTAGAAAACCTCATTATTGAAGAGGAAGACGATGACGAAGATGATGATGACTTGCTAGGCGATCTTGATGTAGACAACTTTATAGGTGATATGGAAGAATATTAATAATACAATTAAAAATAAATAATTAAAAACCAAAACTAAGAACGAACTTGTCATCCTGAGCGAAGTCGCTGTGTCTCGTTTATCGGGGAAGGATTTCCGGTTTTAAAATAAGAAATAAGAACTGCGACCTATTCTCGACTTTGCTGGGATTAGGTCGTGTAATTAAAATTAGAAGGGAGAGGGCTCCTTGAACGAATTCTTTGATTTTAAATCAATAAAAATTGGGTTAGCTTCATCTGAAAAGATACGTGAATGGTCAAGAGGAGAGGTCAAAAAACCTGAAACAATTAATTATAGAACGCTTAAACCTGAAAAGGAAGGCTTGTTTTGTGAGAAAATATTTGGGCCTCAAAAGGATTGGGAATGTCACTGTGGTAAATATAAAAGAGTTAGATATAAAGGGATTATCTGTGAAAACTGTGGAGTAGAAGTAACTAGATCAAAAGTAAGAAGAGAAAGAATGGGGCATATAGAACTAGCTGCTCCAGTAACACATATTTGGTATTTCAAAGGAATTCCAAGTAGAATGGGATTAGTGCTAGAAGTATCTCCTAGGGCATTAGAAAAGGTAATTTACTTTGCATCCTACATCATCACGGAACCAGGGAATACTCCATTATCTCATAAACAACTTTTAACTGAAAAAGAGTACCGTGAATATCAAGAAAAGTATGGTAATGAGTTTAAAGCTATGATTGGTGCAGAAGCTATACAAGAGTTATTGACTCAAGTTGATTTAGAAAAAGAGGGAAAAACCCTTAGAGAAGAGTTGAAAAACAGCTCTGGTCAAAAGAAAATTAGAACTGTTAGAAGATTAGAAACCATAGAAGCGTTTAGAACTTCTGGCAATAGACCAGAGTGGATGATTATGGAGGCAATTCCTGTAATACCGCCTGAGCTAAGACCAATGGTGCAACTTGATGGAGGTAGATTTGCTACATCAGATTTAAATGACCTTTATAGAAGAGTAATCAATAGAAACAACAGATTAAAAAGATTATTAGATTTAGACGCGCCAGATATTATCGTACAAAATGAAAAGAGAATGCTTCAAGAAGCTGTAGATGCTCTTATTGATAATGGTAGAAGAGGTAGACCAGTAACAGGTCCTGGAAATAGACCTTTAAAATCACTTAGTGATATGTTAAAGGGAAAACAGGGTAGGTTTAGACAAAATTTACTAGGTAAAAGAGTAGATTATTCAGGAAGATCTGTAATTGTAGTTGGCCCAGAACTGAAAATGTTCCAATGTGGCCTACCAAAGGAAATGGCTGTTGAATTATTTAAGCCTTTTGTCATGAGAGAACTAGTTAAAAAGAAATTTTCTCAAAATATTAAAAGTGCGAAAAGAATGGTTGAAAGAATGAAGCCAGAAGTTTGGGATGTACTAGAAGAAGTAATTAAAGAGCATCCAGTGTTATTAAATAGAGCACCTACACTTCATAGGCTTGGTATTCAAGCATTTGAACCAGTCTTAGTAGAGGGTAAAGCAATTAAACTACACCCTCTTGTGTGTACTGCGTATAATGCGGATTTTGATGGTGACCAAATGGCCGTTCATGTTCCACTTTCTGTAGAAGCTCAAGCAGAGGCTCGATTTTTAATGCTTGCATCCAACAATATTTTGAAACCTCAAGATGGTAGTACCGTAGTAGCTCCTACACAGGATATGATACTGGGCGCATACTATTTAACATTAGAAGTAAAAGACTCAATAGGTGAAGGCAAAGCATTTACTGATATAGAAGAAATGGAAAAGGCATATCAAAATAGAGTAGTATCTTTACACAGTAGGGTAAGAGTTAGAATTTACAAGGATATTAAAGGTGAAAAACACAGTAGGATTGTAGAAGGTACAGTAGGACGATTCTTATTTAATGAGGTAATTCCTCAAGACCTTGGACTGGTAAAGAGAGAAACTATAGATGATTTATTCATATTAGAAGTTGATGATTTGGTAGATAAGAAAAAATTATCTCATATAGTAGAGAGATGTTATGCGAAACATGGACCTACAGATACTTCAGTGCTTTTAGATCATATTAAAAAAATGGGCTTTCACTATTCCACAATTGGCGCAATTACCGTTGGTGTAAGTGACATGGTAGTTCCTCACGAAAAAACTGAGTTACTAAGACTAGCTGATATAGAAGTAGAAAAAGTTCAAAAAATGTTTAGAAGAGGGTTAATCTCTGAGGACGAAAGATACGAAAAGGTAATTGAAGTTTGGACGAATACAACAAACGAGGTTACTGAAGTAATGATAAATAGTTTACATCCTCTTAATCCAATCAATATGATGGCAAACTCTGGTGCCAGAGGTAGTAAAAATCAAATTAAACAGCTTGCTGGTATGAGAGGGTTAATGGCCAGTCCATCTGGTAAAATCATTGAATTGCCAATACGAGCAAACTTCCGTGAAGGCTTAAATGTATCTGAATTCTATATATCTAGTCATGGTGCGAGAAAAGGTTTGGCGGATACTGCACTGAGAACAGCCGATTCAGGATACCTTACCAGAAGACTAGTAGACGTTAGCCAAGATGTAATTGTAAAAGAACAAGATTGTGGATCATCACAAGGTTATAAAGCAAATAATGTTGAAGATAGTGGTGAAGTTATTGAAACTTTGCGAGACAGAATTGTTGGAAGATATGCGTTTGAAGATATAATAGACAGTGAAACAAAAGAGCGATTAGTAGAAAAGAATGAAATTATAAGTGGTAACGTTGCAGATCGAGTACATGAGTTAGGCATGAAGCATGTTATGATTAGATCAGTTGCAAATTGTCAATGTAAAGTAGGGGTATGTGTAAAATGTTATGGGGTAGACTTAACTACGTGGAAACCCGTAAAAATTGGTGAGGCGGTAGGAATTATCGCAGCTCAATCTATAGGTGAACCAGGTACCCAGTTAACAATGAGAACATTCCATACTGGTGGAGTTGCAACAACTGAAGATATTACTCAAGGTCTTCCTAGAATCGAAGAGCTCTTTGAGGCTAGAAAACCAAAAGGTCTCGCAATCATCTCAGAAATTGATGGAATTGTTTCCCTTAGAGAAACAAAGAAGAGAAAAGAAGTTGTTGTCACAGGTGGATCTGAAGAAAAAGTGTATCCAATACCTTATGGATCTAGATTAAAAGTATATGAAGCAGATGCAATTGAAGCAGGGGATGAAATTACCGAAGGTTCAATTAATCCAAATGATATACTGGCAATCAAAGGAATACAGGGAGTTCAACGATATTTACTTCAAGAAGTACAAAAAGTATATCGTATGCAAGGTGTTCACATAAATGACAAGCATATTGAAACCATCGTGCGACAAATGCTTAGAAAAGTTAAAGTAGAAGAAGCAGGAGATACTGAACTTTTACCTGGTGGCCTTGTAGATATCTTTACATTTGAAGATGAAAATGCTAGGATAAAAAAATCAGGAAAAGAACCAGCTACAGCATCAAGGATATTACTTGGAATTACAAAAGCTTCTCTCTCTACAGACTCGTTTTTATCAGCCGCATCATTCCAAGAAACTACAAGAGTTTTAACGGATGCTGCGATAAAAGGAAAACTTGATCCCCTAATAGGGCTAAAAGAAAATGTAATTATTGGAAAGCTAGTTCCTGCTGGAACAGGTGTAAAAAGCTATAGAAATATAGAAATACTTGAAGACGATGATGCTATTGATGGAGAGACTGGTAGTGCAGAAATTGAAGAAATTCAAGAAAAATCTGTTGAAATTGAAATATTAACAGTTGACACACAAAAATCCAAGTGATAGAATCAATAAGCGAATGGTTATCTGATAGTGAAAAGTGAAAATACTTCTATGGAGTAAATAACACATTAGCTACTAAAATGACTTAAGCTAAATACAGCTAGAGTTGAAACTCAAGTAACATTAAGTTTCATTGCATATAAAAGGAGGATTCATCATGCTTAATCAAATAAAGGTTGGTAGAAGTGTGATAGGTACAAAACAAACCTTGAAAATGGTTAAGAATGGTAAAGCCAAAATAGTTTATCTCGCACAGGATGTAGAAAATCATATATTCGTGGAAGTAGAGAATCTATGTAAACAAAACAATGTTCCACTATTTTATGTGGAGACTATGGAGCTGCTTGGTAAATCATGTGGCATTCGTAGGAAAACTGCTACTGCTGCTGTACTAAGTGACTAGGGAATAAGCTGTTTGACCCCTCTGATGTGAGGGGTCGATTATTGATTCAGCATTCTATATATAAAATTTCAAGGAGGTGAAAAAATGCCAACTATAAATCAGCTTGTTAAAAATGGGAGAAAGAGAGCAGAAACTAAATCAAAAACTCCTGCATTAAAAGCAAATCCTCAAAAAAGAGGTGTTTGTACAGCTGTAAGAACGACTACACCAAAAAAACCGAATTCAGCCCTAAGAAAAATTGCTAGAGTAAGACTTACTAATGGAACAGAAGTAACTTGTTATATTCCAGGAATCGGTCACAACTTACAAGAACATAGTGTTGTTTTGATTAAAGGTGGTAGAGTTAAAGATTTACCAGGGGTAAGATATAGAATTATCAGGGGAGCGCTTGATACTGCTGGAGTACAAAATAGAAAACAAGCTCGATCTAAATATGGTGCCAAGAAACCAAAGAGTTAGTGCGATAAAATCTGCTATATAAAGAATTATTTTATGATTATAGTATACAATATATGCACAACGGCAGCATAAATGTCGAGTACCCATGAATTTTAATGTTAAGGAGGGAAGCGAAGTGCCAAGAAAAGGACCTGTAAGTAAAAGAACTGTTTTACCTGATCCTATGTATAACAGCATTGTTGTAACGAAATTAGTTAACAATATTATGTTAGACGGAAAAAAAGGTGTAGCACAAAGTATCGTATACGGTGCATTTAATATTATCACAGAAAAATCTGATAGAGATGCTTTAGAACTATTTGAAGAAGCGTTAAACAATATAATGCCTGTACTTGAAGTAAAAGCAAGAAGAGTTGGTGGAGCTACTTACCAAGTTCCTATGGAAGTTCGAACTGAAAGAAGACAAGCGTTAGGTTTAAGATGGCTTACAAAGCATTCTAGACTTAGACATGAAAAAACAATGAAAGAAAGACTTGCTGGCGAGTTGTTAGATGCAGTAAACAATTCAGGAGCAGCAGTTAAGAAAAAAGAAGATACACATAAAATGGCTGAAGCGAATAAAGCTTTTGCACATTACAAATGGTAAAATAAATAATTTTGTGACAATGAAAGGATGGATACCGTGTCTAGAGAATTTAGCTTAGAGAATACTAGGAATATAGGTATTATGGCTCATATTGACGCAGGTAAAACCACCACCACAGAAAGAATACTATATTATTCAGGTAAAATCCATAAAATCGGTGAAACTCATGAGGGTGGAGCGCAGATGGATTGGATGGAACAAGAGCAGGAGAGAGGTATAACAATTACCTCTGCCGCTACTACCGCACAATGGAATGGTCATAGAATTAATATAATAGACACACCAGGACACGTTGACTTCACAGTTGAAGTAGAAAGATCTCTAAGAGTTCTTGACGGTTCTGTTGCTGTATTCTGTGCAAAAGGTGGCGTAGAACCGCAATCAGAAACTGTTTGGCGCCAAGCAGATAAGTACAATGTACCAAGAATGGCTTACGTGAATAAGATGGACACCACAGGTGCTGATTTTTATCATGTAGTTCATATGATGAAAGATAGACTAAAAACAAATGCAGTTCCAATTCAATTACCAATAGGTAAAGAAGAAAGTTTCATTGGGATTGTTAACTTAATAGAAATGAAAGCATACTTTTACAAAGATGATTTAGGAAATGATGTAGAGATAACTGATATTCCTGAAGATATGTTAGAAATTGCTGAAGATTACAGAGATCAACTGTTAGAAGCAGTTTCAGAATTTGATGATGTATTGATGGTTAAATATCTTGAAGGTGAAGAAATAACCCAAGATGAGATCAAAGCTGCTCTTAGAAAAGGTACTGTGGCAGTAAAAATTATCCCAGTAACTTGTGGCTCTGCGTATAAAAACAAAGGGGTTCAAATACTTTTAGATGCTGTAGTTGATTTTATGCCATCACCTTTGGACATCCCTGCGATATCAGGACACCTTGTAAGCAATGGAGAAGAAGCGATTAGAACACCTAAAGACGATGGACCATTTTCAGCCTTAGCTTTTAAGATTATGACTGATCCATTTGTTGGAAAACTTTGTTTCTTTAGAGTATACTCAGGAACATTAAATTCAGGTTCATATGTTTTCAATTCCTCAAAGGAAAAGAGAGAAAGAATCGGTAGAATTTTACAAATGCATGCGAATCATAGAGAAGAAATCACAAAAGTATATACTGGAGATATTGCTGCAGCAGTAGGTTTAAAAGATACAACTACTGGCGATACTTTATGTGATGAAGTGGATGCAATCGTATTAGAAAAAATGGTATTTCCAGAACCAGTTATCTCAGTAGCCATTGAACCTAAGACGAAAGCTGGTCAAGAAAAGATGGGTGTAGCATTACAAAAATTAGCTGAAGAAGATCCAACATTCAAAACGTTTACTGATGAAGAAACGGGACAAACGATTATTTCAGGTATGGGCGAACTACACTTAGATATTATCGTAAGTAGAATGATGAGAGAATTTAAAGTTGAGGCCAATGTAGGCGCTCCACAAGTAGCGTACAAAGAAACCATAAGAAAAGCTGTACGTTCAGAAATGAAGTACGCGAAACAATCTGGTGGTAAAGGTCAGTATGGTCACGTAGTTCTTAATATTGAACCACAAGAAGTTGGAAAAGGCTATGAGTTCATAAACAAAGTAGTTGGCGGTAGCATTCCTAAGGAATACATTGGTCCAGTTGATCAAGGAATTAAAGAAGCATTAGATAATGGTGTTTTAGCAGGGTATCCTGTCCTAGACGTTAAGGTAACCCTAATAGACGGCTCATATCATGATGTAGATTCCTCAGAAATGGCATTTAAGATTGCTGGTTCTATGGCATTTAAAGATGGATGTAGAAAAGCGAATCCTACAATACTAGAACCAATTTTTAAACTTGAAGTTACCGTTCCTGAAGAGTATATGGGTGATATCATAGGCGATATTAACTCAAGAAGAGGCAAAATCGAAGGAATGGAACCAAGAAACGGCGTTCAAATTATCAGAGGGCTTGTGCCACTATCTGAAATGTTTGGATATACCACAGACTTAAGAAGTAAAACTCAAGGTAGAGGCATTTCTTCCATGGAATTCCATCATTACGAAGATGTACCGAAGAGTGTTTCAGAAAAAATCATTGAAGGTAACAAATAATTTTTATATTAAGGAGGAAATGAAATGGCAAAAGTAAAATTTGAGAGAAATAAACCTCACGTAAATATTGGAACAATAGGACACGTAGATCATGGTAAGACAACACTTACAGCAGCGATCACAACTGTATTAAACAAAAAGTATGGTACAGGAGCAGCAGTTGCATTTGACAATATAGATAAAGCCCCAGAAGAAAGAGAAAGAGGTATCACAATCTCTACATCTCACGTTGAATACGAAACAAATAACAGACATTATGCCCATGTAGACTGCCCAGGTCATGCAGATTATGTAAAGAACATGATTACAGGAGCGGCACAAATGGATGGAGCAATCCTAGTAGTAAGCGCAGCAGATGGTCCAATGCCACAAACTAGAGAGCATATACTATTATCAAGACAAGTAGGCGTACCGTATATCGTAGTATTCTTAAATAAAGCAGATATGGTAGACGATGAAGAACTTATTGAATTGGTAGAAATGGAAGTAAGAGAATTACTTACCGAATATGACTTCCCAGGAGACGATACACCAATTGTAGTAGGAAGTGCATTAAAAGCATTAGAAAATCCTGAAGGAGAATGGGCAGACAAGATTCTTGATTTAATGGAACAAGTAGATGCGTTTATCCCAGAACCTGAAAGAGCAACAGACAAACCATTCTTGATGCCGATAGAAGATGTATTTTCAATTACAGGTCGAGGAACAGTAGCGACAGGAAAAGTTGAAAGAGGCACAGTAAAAGTACAAGAAGAAGTAGAAATTATCGGATTAACAGATGTAAGAAGAAAAGTAATTGTAACTGGAGTAGAAATGTTCAGAAAATTATTAGATTCAGCAGTAGCAGGAGATAATATTGGAGCATTACTAAGAGGCGTGGAAAGAAAAGACATCGAAAGAGGTCAAGTACTAGCAAAACCAGGATCAATTAATCCACATACAAAATATAAAGCACAAGTATATGTATTGACAAAAGAAGAAGGTGGAAGACATACTCCATTCTTTAACGGATACAGACCACAATTTTATTTTAGAACTACAGATGTAACAGGGATCATCGACTTAGAAGGCGGCGCAGAAATGGTAATGCCAGGAGATGACATTACAATGACAATTGAACTAATCACTCCAATCGCAATCGAAGAAGGCTTAAGATTTGCAATCAGAGAAGGCGGAAGAACAGTTGGTTCAGGAGTTATAGCAGAAATAATCGCATAATTATAAAAAGGGGCCTTAGGCCCTTTTTATATGCAATTATTTCTGTAGCCGTTAGTTACTAGTCATTAATCACTAGCTTCAGGGAATTCCTCTAGGGTCTTTCAATAAAGGCTATCAGAGATAGCTAGTTTTGGGCTAGTGTCGAGTGACTAATAGCTAATATCTAGTGACAAATAACTAAAACAATCTTGCTATTAAAAAGGCTATTGTGATATAATAACGGTCGAGCCACATTTTATGGGTCTTGTAGTCAAAAGTAGAGAGCATTGAAATACTTCAAACTTTAACTGTATTTTTACAAAGGTAACAAATAATGATAAAATACTTGCAATATAGAACTATCTATTGTACAATATATTAGCTGTGACTTTATGCGATGAAGTGAAAGGTTGCTATGTATATAGAGAAATTTTCACGGAGTATGTCCAGATCACGAATCGGGCGACAGTACTATAGGGATTTTATTTATTATTTAAATAATGATACACCAGGCTAGGTGTTCCCCGCAGTATGAGTCGTACCTAAAGAATAAATGTTTAAGGAGGGGAATTTAGGTATGGCAAATCAAAAAATTAGAATTAGACTTAAAGCATACGATCATAAAGTATTAGATCAGTCTGCAATGAAAATAGTTGAAACAGCAAAGAGAACTGGTGCTGAGGTATCGGGCCCGGTGCCACTTCCAACGAATAAGGAAATTATCACAATCCTTAGAGCTGTTCATAAGTATAAAGATTCTAGAGAACAATTTGAAATGAGAACTCATAAAAGATTAGTTGACATTTTAAATCCAACACCAAAAACAGTAGATGCTCTTATGAGACTCGATCTACCTGCTGGTGTTGATATTGAAATAAAGCTATAAATTAACTATTATGATTGCAATAAGCAATCCGCTAATACAGGAGGTGTAACGATTGAAGAAAGCTATTATTGGTAGAAAACTTGGTATGACTCAAATTTTTAATGAAGAGGGTCAAATGATACCTGTAACAGTAGTAGAAGCTGGTCCTTGTAAAGTAGTGCAAATCAAAAATGATGAAGTAGAAGGCTACAAAGCGGTTCAGCTTGGTTACAGACAAGTAAAAGAAAGCAAAGTAACAAAACCAGTTAAAGGACATTTTGAAAAATTCAATATTGATTGCATGAAAGTGTTAAGGGAATTCAGACTAGAAGATACTTTGTCTTTTGAAGTTGGTCAAGAATTAAAAGCTGATGTATTTAATGTTGGAGATAAAATCGATGTAACTGGTACATCAAAAGGTAAAGGTTTTGCTGGTGTTATCAAAAGACATGGTCAATCTACAGGACCTATGTCACATGGTTCAAAATACCATAGAAGACCAGGTTCAATGGGTGGTTCTTCAAGCCCTTCAAGAGTTAGAAAAGGGAAAAAGCTACCAGGACATATGGGTTGTGAACAAATTACTGTGCAGAATTTAGAAGTGGTTAAAGTAGACGTTGATAGGAATTTATTGTTGGTAAAAGGTGCAGTTCCAGGGATCAGAGGAAGCTTAGTCACGATTAAGGATACAGTTAAGAACTCAAAGTAATTTGAGAAAGGAGGACTAGGAATGGCAAAAGTAGATGTTGTAAATTGCAAAGGTGAAAAAGTAGAAGAAATAAATTTATGCGATGATATATTTGGTATTGAGCCAAACGAAGCTGTAGTACATCAAGTTGTTGTTGCATTACTTGCAAATAAAAGACAAGGAACACAATCAGCAAAAACTAGATCAGATGTACGTGGTGGCGGACGCAAACCATGGAAGCAAAAAGGTACAGGACGTGCTAGAGCAGGTAGTATTAGATCTCCACTTTGGAAAGGTGGCGGTGTCATATTTGCACCAAAACCAAGAGATTATTCACAAAAAGTGAACAAGAAGATGAGAAGACTTGCTATGAAATCTGTACTGTCTTCAAAAGTACTTGAAAATGAGCTTATTGTACTAGAAAGTTTAAATTTCGATGCACCAAAGACTAAAGATATGATTGAAGTATTAAACAATATAAACACAAATAAAGCATTAGTAGTACTTGCAGACAATAACGAAAGTGTATACAAGTCAGCTAGAAATATCCCAGGTATTGCACTAGTTACCGTTGATACTTTAAATGTTTATGATATGTTAAAATACTACAACTTAGTCTTAACAAAAGAGGCTGCTCAAAAAATTGAGGAGGTGTACGCATAATGTTAAGTCCTCATGATATTATTGTAAAACCAATTGTTACTGAAAGAAGTATGGATGATATGAGCGAAAAGAAATATACCTTTAAGGTATACAAGAAAGCAAACAAAGTTCAAATCAGAAATGCTGTTGAAGAAGTGTTTGGCGTTAAAGTGAAAAAAGTGTATACAATGAATATGATCGGTAAGAAGAAACGTATGGGTAAATTTGTAGGAAAAAGATCAGACTGGAAAAAAGCAATTGTTAAATTAACAGAAGAAAGCAAAGAAATCCAATTCTTCGAAGGAATATGACAAAATTGTTAATCCATAGCACAAGGAGGTAAGAATAGATGGGTATTAAATTTTATAAACCTACTACCCCTGGTAGAAGAGGCATGAGTGTAAGTACATTTGAAGAAATAACTACTGACACTCCAGAAAAATCTTTACTAACACCCTTAAAAAGTTCGGGTGGTAGAAATGCACAAGGTAAAATTACCGTCAGACATAGAGGTGGCGGAGAAAAAAGAAAATACAGAATAATTGACTTTAAAAGAAATAAAGATGGTGTTCCTGCTAAAGTTGCCACTATAGAATACGATCCAAACAGAACATCAAATATTGCATTGTTACACTATGCTGATGGTGAAAAAAGATATATTATCGCTCCTGTTGGTTTAAAAGTAGGAAATACTGTGGTTTCAGGTGTAGATGCAGATATTAGAACAGGTAATACATTGCCATTAGCTAATATTCCTGTAGGTACAATTATCCACAATATTGAATTGAAAACTGGCAAGGGTGGCCAAATGGCAAGATCTGCTGGAGCTTATGCACAACTTATGGCTAAAGAAGGAAACTACGCAGTATTGAGATTACCTTCTAGTGAAATGAGAAACGTAAGAATAGAGTGTAGAGCCACAATTGGACAAGTTGGTAATACAGATCATAGTAATATCAATATTGGTAAAGCTGGACGTAAAAGACATATGGGCTTTAGACCCACTGTAAGAGGTTCAGTAATGAATCCTAACGATCATCCACACGGTGGTGGTGAAGGTAGAGCACCAATTGGTAGACCAGGACCATCAACACCATGGGGCAAACCTGCACTAGGATATAAGACTAGAAAGAAAAACAAAGATTCCGATAAATATATAATCCGTAGAAGAAAAAAATAGTAATTGAGAGGAGGGTTATAGTATATGGGTAGATCATTAAAAAAAGGACCTTTTGTAGATGAACGATTATTAAAAAGAGTAGAAGATTTAAACAAAACAAATGAAAAAAAAGTATTAAAAACTTGGTCTAGAAGTTCTACTATATTTCCACAAATGGTAGGTCATACTATAGCAGTTTATGATGGAAGAAAACACGTTCCTGTTTATATATCTGAAGATATGGTAGGTCATAAATTGGGTGAATTTTCTCCGACAAGAACTTTTAGAGGTCATGCAGGGGAAAGAACTTCAGGTGTTAGAAAATAACCTTGGAAGGAGGTATACTAATTGGAAGCTAGAGCTATTGTAAAATACGTAGGGATTTCGTCTAGAAAAGCAAAGCTAGTTATAGATTTAATTAGAGGCAAAAAATTAGGAGAAGCATTAAATATATTAATGTTGATGCCTAATAAAGCAGCTAAAGTAGTAGAAAAGTTAGTGAAATCTGCTGCTGCTAATGCCGAAAATAATTTCAACATGGATCCAGCGACTTTGTATGTTTCAGAAATCTGCGCCAATCAAGGTCCAACACTAAAAAGATTTAGAGCAGGATCTATGGGTAGAGCATCTGTTATCAAAAAGAGAAGTAGTCACATAGTCGTTGTATTAAAAGAAAAAGAGTAAGGAGGGGTTAAGTAGTGGGACAAAAAGTCAATCCGCACGGTTTAAGAGTTGGGATAATCAAAGACTGGTCTGCTAGATGGTATGCTAAGGATAGAGATTTTGCTGACTTGTTAATAGAAGATCATGGTATAAGAAAATACATCAAAAAGTCTCAATTTCAAGCTGGTGTATCTAAAATAGAAATTGAAAGATATGCAAATAGAGTGAAGATTCATATTCACACAGCCAAACCGGGTATGATTATCGGTAAAGGTGGAGCAGGAATTGAATCATTAAGATTAACTATTGCAAAAATGACTACAAAAAATGTATTCATTAATATCGTAGAAGTTAAACAAGTAGATGTAGATGCACAATTAGTTGCTGAAAACATTGCCTCTCAATTAGAAAGAAGAGTATCTTTCAGAAGAGCGATGAAACAAGCAATCAGTAGAGCAATGAGATTTGGTGCAATAGGAATTAAAACAGCTGTAGCAGGAAGATTAAATGGAGCTGAAATGGCTAGAACTGAGCACTATAGTGAAGGAAGAGTACCCCTTCAAACATTAAGAGCTGATATTGAGTATGGTTTTGCTGAAGCAAATACCACTTATGGTAAAGTTGGAGTAAAAGTGTGGATAAATAAAGGAGAAGTTCTTCCTGAGAAAAAAGGAAAGTAAGAAGAACTAAGGAAGGAGGACCACCGTATGTTAATGCCTAAAAGAGTAAAAAGAAGAAAAGTTTTCAGAGGCCGTATGAAAGGCAAAGCAACTCGAGGCAATACAATAACTTATGGAGATTATGCAATTCAAGCGTTAGAGCCAGGTTGGATTACTTCAAGACAAATTGAAGCTGCTCGTATAGCTATGACTAGATATATAAAAAGAGGAGGGCAAGTTTGGATTAAAATATTCCCAGACAAACCTGTCACTAAAAAACCTGCTGAAACTAGAATGGGATCCGGTAAAGGCTCACCTGAATATTGGGTAGCTGTTGTAAAACCAGGAAGAGTAATGTTCGAAATCAATGGGGTATCAGAAGAAGTAGCTCGTGAAGCCATGAGACTTGCAATGCATAAACTGCCTATAAAAACGAAGTTTGTGACTCGTAAAGATTTTGAGGAAGTGGGTGGTGAATCCAATGAAAGCTAAAGAAATTAAAGAACTTACAACTCAAGAATTAGATCAAAAATTATTTGATTTAAAAGAAGAATTATTCAATTTGAGATTTCAATTGGCAACAGGACAATTGGAGAACCCAATGAGAATAAGAGAAGTGAAAAGAAGTTTTGCTAGAGTAAAAACAATTCTTAGAGAACGTGAAATAAAAGCAATAGAAGCATAATAAAAGAAGGAGGTCTGTCTTGTGGAAAGAGCATTTAGAAAGACAAAAGTCGGAAAAGTCGTCAGCGATAAAATGGATAAAACTGTTGTAGTTGCTGTTGAAACTTTTGTAAAACACCCTCTTTACAAAAAAAGAGTTAAGAAAACAACTAAGTTAAAAGCCCATGACGAACTAAATGAATGTAATACCGGCGACACTGTTAAAATAATGGAAACAAGGCCTTTAAGTAAAGATAAAAGATGGCGATTGTTAAATATTATTGAGAAGGCACAATAATAACTGGTGCTGAAAGGAGGTAGTCAATAATGATACAACAAGAATCAAGAGTAAAAGTAGCTGATAATACTGGAGCAAAAGAATTACTATGTATTAGAGTTCTTGGTGGTTCAGGTAAGAGATATGCAAGAGTTGGAGATATTATTGTATGTGCTGTTAAAAGTGCAACGCCAGGCGGTGTTGTTAAAAAAGGTGACGTTGTAAAAGCGGTTGTAGTGAGAACAAAGAATACTACTAGAAGAAATGATGGTAGTTACATTGCCTTCGATCAAAATGCTGCTGTTATTATCAAGGATGACAAACAACCTAAAGGCACTCGTATATTTGGGCCTGTAGCTAGAGAACTTAGAGAATTTAAGTTCATGAAGATATTATCCCTAGCACCAGAGGTACTTTAAGAGGAGGTGAATGGATTGGGAAAAAAGATCCATATTAAAAAAGATGATATAGTAATGGTAAATGCGGGTAAAAGTAAAGGCATTAAAGGTAAAGTCTTAACAGTTTATCCTAATGAAAATAGAGTCATTGTAGAAGGCGTAAATATTGTTACAAAACATATGAAACCCTCTCAAAAGGTTCAACAAGGCGGAATTATCAAACAAGAAGCTAAAATTCACGCATCTAATGTACTGTTATATTGTGAAAAGTGCAATAGAGGAGTACGTGTAGGAAAAAGAATATTGGAAGATAGCACAAAAGTAAGATATTGCAAAAAGTGCGGCGAAACATTCAACAAGTAATCGAGAAGGAGGTACCCTAAATGCCTAGATTAAAGGATAAATATTTAAATGAGGTAGTACCAGCATTAATGGAAAAATTTAAATATAAAAACATAATGGAAGTACCTAAATTAGAAAAAGTTGTTATTAATATGGGTTTAGGTGATGCAAAAGATAATTCAAAAGCTTTCGAAGCGGCAGTAAATGATTTGGAAATTATAGCTGGTCAAAAACCGATAATTACAAAAGCAAAAAAATCCATTTCAAACTTCAAACTTAGAGAAGGCATGAATATTGGAACAAAAGCGACCTTAAGAGCGACAAGAATGTATGAGTTTACAGATAAATTATTAAACATCGCATTACCAAGAGTTAGAGATTTCAGAGGAGTGTCCAGTAAATCTTTTGATGGAAGAGGCAACTACGCATTAGGAATTAAAGAGCAGTTAATGTTCCCAGAAATTGAGTATGATAAAGTTGATACAATAAGAGGTATGGACATCATTTTTGTTACAACTGCAAAGAATGATGAAGAAGCATTTGCATTACTAAGCTTACTTGGAATGCCTTTTAAAAGACAATAGGAGGAATAATAGATGGCTAAAAAAGCAATGGTAGAAAAGCAACAAAGAACACCCAAATATTCTACAAGAGCTTATAGTAGATGCCGTATTTGCGGAAGACCTCATGCATATTTGAGAAAGTTCGGTGTTTGCAGAATATGTTTTAGAGAATTAGCTTATAAAGGTGAAATCCCAGGTGTTAAAAAAGCGAGTTGGTAGATTGATCTATTTAGTGGAAGGAGGTACACAATCATGGTAATGACTGATCCAATTGCAGATATGCTTACGAGAATTAGAAATGCAAACAGTGCAAGACACGAATACGTTGAAATTCCTGCATCTAATGAAAAGAAAGCGATAGCAAAGATTTTATTAGAAGAAGGTTATATTAAAAGGGTTGAGTATTCAACAGATAATAAACAAGGCATGATTAAAATAGCCTTAAAATATGGTGAAAATAAAGAAAAAGTTATTAGTGGTATTAAAAAAATATCAAAACCAGGATTAAGAGTTTATACAAAAAGCGATGAATTGCCTAAAGTATTAAACGGTCTTGGTATTGCGATTATATCCACATCTAAAGGTGTTGTTACTGACAAAGTAGCTAGAAAAGTGGGAGTCGGCGGAGAGGTACTTTGTTACGTTTGGTAACAGTATTATTTGATTAGGAGGTGCAAGAATGTCTAGAATAGGAAGATTACCTATCACAATTCCAACAGGAGTAAATGTTGATATCAACGGTAGCGATGTTACTGTAAAAGGACCAAAAGGTCAGTTGAATAAAACATTTCATCCTGATATGAAAATAGAAATTAATGAACAAGTGATAACTGTGTCAAGACCTTCTGATAAGAAAGAACACAGAGCATTACACGGTTTAACTAGATCATTAGTAAATAACATGGTTGTTGGTGTAATTAATGGCTTTGAGAAAAAGTTAGAAATCAATGGCGTAGGATATAAAGCAATTAAACAAGGAAATAAATTAACACTAAATTTAGGTTACTCTCATCCAATTGAGATGATTGATCCTGAAGGTATCGAAACAGTAGTTGAAGGTACAACTAAACTTACTATTTCAGGTATTAGCAAAGAAGAAGTAGGTCGACATGCTGCGAATATCCGAAGTAAGAGAAAACCAGAGCCATATAAGGGCAAAGGTGTAAAATATGTGGATGAGATAATCAGACGCAAAGAAGGTAAAACAGGCAAGTAAGAAGGAGTGAATCCAAAATGATTAAAAAGCCAATTAAGAATAAAATTAGAAAAAATAGACATAAAAGAATGAGATTTAAGATAAATGGCACAAGCCAAAAACCCCGATTAAATGTCTATAGAAGCAACTCTAACATTTATGCACAAGTTATAGATGACTCCCAAGGAATAACGTTGGTTTCAGCTTCTTCCCTTGATAAAGATATTAAGGAAAAGTTAGAGTCAACAAAAAACCAAGATGTTGCAAAAATCGTTGGAAAATCAATCGGAGAAAAAGCCTTGTCAAAAGGTATTGATACAGTTATTTTCGATCGTGGCGGTTATGTATATCATGGACGTATAAAAGAACTTGCTGAGGGAGCAAGAGAAGCAGGACTTAAGTTTTAAGAAAAGGAGGTTAATCCATGCAACGAAAATTAATTGACGCTAGCAGTCTTGATTTAAAAGAAAGAGTAGTATCCATAAATAGAGTTACTAAAGTTGTTAAAGGTGGTAGAAATTTCAGATTTAGCTGCCTAGTAATAGTTGGAGATGAAAATGGACACGTTGGAGCCGGAATAGGTAAAGCGTTAGAAATACCTGAAGCTATAAGAAAAGGTATTGAAGATGCTAAGAAAAACCTTGTGAAAGTACCACTTGTAAAGACCACTATACCGCATCTAATCATTGGTAATTTTGGAGCAGGTAGTGTACTGTTAAAACCAGCTGGACCTGGTACAGGAGTAATCGCTGGTGGTCCAGTACGTGCTGTATTAGAATTAGCAGGAGTTAGAGATATTAGAACTAAATCGCTTGGATCTAATAATGCTAGAAACGTGGTTAATGCAACTATGGAAGGGTTAGCTAGTTTAACCACTGTAGAAGCAGTTGCCAAAAAAAGAGGCAAAACCGTAGAAGAGATATTAGGATAGGAGGGATTATCCTTGGCAAATTTGGAGATTAAGCTTACCAAAAGTAAAATTGGAAGAAAACAAGGTCAAATTGCAACTGTAGAGGCGTTAGGACTAAGAAAAATAGGGCAAACAGTAATTAAAGCAGATACACCTCAGATAAGAGGTATGATTAAAAAAGTATACTTTATGCTGGATGTAAAAGAAGTATAAGGAGGTGTAGATAATGAGATTACATGAATTAAAACCTGCTAAAGGGTCAACTCATAAGAAAAAGAGAAAAGGTAGAGGTACTGCTACCGGACAAGGTAAAACTGCTGGTAGAGGTCAAGATGGACAAAAATCTCGATCAGGCGGTGGAGTTAGAATCGGTTTTGAAGGTGGTCAAATGCCATTAGCTAGAAGACTTCCAAAAAGAGGTTTTTCAAATGCTAGATTCAAAACAGATTATTCTATTATTAATATAGAAGATTTAAATGTATTTGAAAACAATACTGTAGTAACTCCAGAAGTATTAAAAGAAGCACGTATGATAAAAAAAGTAATTGATCGCGTTAAAATATTAGGTGATGGAGATTTAACTGTTGCGCTTACTGTAAAGGCACATAAGATAAGTAAATCTGCTGAAGAAAAAATTATATCAGCAGGAGGAAAGATAGAGGTGATCTAATATGCTTTCTACTTTGAGGGATGCATGGAAAATCCCAGAACTAAGGGGTAAAATTGTGTTCACCTTGACTTTGCTGTTTATCTATAGATTAGGTACATTTATTCCAGTACCATTTATTGATACAACAGTTTTGGCAGAGTATATTCAAGATGGTGGTATGTTAGGTTTATTTGACATAATGTCAGGAGGAAACTTTAGCAATTTTACTATATTTGCTATGAGTATTACTCCCTATATTAATGCATCCATCATATTGAACCTCTTAACCTTTGCAATTCCTGCACTAGAGAGACTTGCAAAAGAAGGCGAAGAGGGAAGAAAGAAAATCACTCAATATACTAGATATTTAACGATTATATTAGCAATAATTCAAGCGTTAGGTATTACACTATCTTTTCAAAAAATTATGACAGAAAAATCTTTAATGACCGTTTCCATTGTAATATTAGTTATTACGGCTGGAACAGCTTTCCTCATGTGGTTGGGCGAACAAATCACAGAAAATGGAATCGGAAATGGTATTTCATTGATTATATTTGTTAGTATTATCTCTAGACTACCTCATGGAATATCATCTCTATTAGAATATGTAAGAGTAGGGACGTTGAATTGGTTTAGTTTAGTGGTATTCTTAGTATTCGCTTTGGCGGTAATCGTCATGGTTGTAGCAGTACAGGAAGGGCAAAGGAAAATTCCTGTGCAATACTCCAAAAGAGTTGTAGGCAGAAAAATGTATGGGGGACAAAGTACTCACATACCATTGAAAGTAAATATGGCAGGAGTAATTCCCGTAATATTTGCCAGCTCAATTACTATGTTTCCAGCTACTTTAGCGAGTTTCTTCCCCACCTCTAATATTGCGAATTGGATTAATAAATTTTTCGCTTGGGGAACAACCTTAACAACAATACTGTATATTATACTCATTATCGCCTTTACGTATTTTTATACTGCAATTACGTTTAACCCAATGGAAATAGCGAGCAACATGAAGAAACAAGGTGGATTTATACCGGGGATTAGACCAGGTAAACCTACTGTAGATTACTTTAATAAATCTGTAACGAGACTTACTCTGTTCGGCGGAGTATTCCTAGCTTTAGTTGCAACAGTTCCCATCGTTGTAGGTAATGTGATGAACGTTAACCTTCAATTTGGAGGAACTAGTTTATTAATTGTTGTAGGTGTAGCTATTGAGTCCGTGAAACAGCTTGAATCACAAATGATGATGAGACATTACCAAGGGTTCTTAAAGTAGGCAATGTTTGAGTGGTGATAGAAAGAGTACAAAGGTTGAACTAAGTTCTTTGGTATTATTTCTACATGAACGAAACAAAGCTTAATATGTAAATCAGGATTAAAATTGGAGATGAGAGTATGAGAATAGTGTTATTAGGACCTCCAGGTGCGGGAAAAGGAACACAGGCGGCTAAGATTATTACTGCATATAATATCCCACATATTTCCACAGGAGATATTTTTAGAAAAAACTTAAAAGAGGGTACACCTCTTGGAATAAAAGCAAAAGAGTACATGGATCGTGGTTTATTGGTGCCTGATGAATTAGTTGTTGATCTTGTAAATGATCGATTATTAGCAGATGATTGTAAAATGGGATTTTTGCTAGATGGTTTTCCAAGAACTGTTTTTCAAGGCGAAGCTCTTGAAGTTGAATTAAGTAAGAAAGAAATTGCCTTAACGGCAGTAGTCAATATAAATGTAAATTCAGATTTACTATTAAAAAGACTGACAGGTCGAAGAGTATGTAAATCTTGTGGTGCTACTTATCATGTTTACTTGAATAAACCAAAGTCAGAAGGTTTGTGTGATCAATGTGGTGGCGAACTATACCAAAGAGAAGATGACAAAGAAGTTACTGTAAAAAAGAGACTCGAAGTTTATGAAGAACAAACACAACCTTTAATTGATTACTATAACAAAAAAGGTTTGCTCGTTAACATAGATGGTGAAGATGAAATGGATAAAGTGTTTAATGATATTATCGCTTCTCTTAAGGAGAAGATTTAATGATTATCATCAAATCCCCATCAGAAATAGAGTTTATGAGGAAAGCTGGAAAAGTAGTTGCTCAAACTCATGCCGAAATAAAAAAAATGATTAGACCTGGTATTACAACTTTAGAATTGGATAGAATAGCAGAAGAGTATATCCTTAAGTCAGGAGCTATACCATCATTTAAAGGCTACAATGGATTTCCAGCATCTATCTGCGCATCGATAAACGAACAAGTAGTTCACGGTTTCCCTTCTAACAGAAAATTAAAAGAAGGAGATATCATTAGTGTCGATATCGGTGCAACATTAGATGGTTTTGTCGGCGATAGCGCTAAAACTTATGCAGTTGGTGAAATTGATGATGAGGCAAAAAAGCTCATTGAGATTACTAGACAAAGCTTTTACGATGGAATATACTTTGCAGTGAATGGAAATAGATTATCTGACATATCTAATGCCATACAGACTACAGTAGAAAGCAATGGATTTTCAGTAGTTGTTGATTATGTAGGTCATGGTATTGGAAGGCAAATGCACGAAGATCCACCTATACCTAATTATGGAAAACCAGGAAGAGGTCCCAGACTACAAGCAGGTATGGTGCTTGCAATTGAACCAATGGTTAACCAAGGAACTTACGAGGTTGACACTTTGCAGGATAATTGGACTGTTGTTACATTAGATAGGAAATTATCTGCTCATTACGAGCATACAATTGCTATAAACCAAGAAGGTCCGCCAGAGATACTAACAATCTTATAAAGGCGTTAGAGGTGAATTCATGGAAGCTTACGACTTGAATCTAGGTCAAGTAGTTCGTTCAGCAGCAGGTAGGGATAAAGGTAGGCTTTTTCTCATAGTCGAAAGAGCAGATGTTGAATTTGTTAAAATCTGCGATGGAGAGCGAAGAAAGATTGATAAAAGCAAACGTAAGAAAAAAAGACACCTAAAAAAGACTAACCATGTTGTCTATGAATTGAAGGAAAGACTAGAAAAAGGTCAAAGAATATCTGATGCTGAAATAAGAAGATATCTGGAAGACTATCGAAACAATACCTTAATTGAGAATGGGGGAATTTAAATAATGGCTAAGCAAGATGTGATAGAAGTTGAAGGAACGGTATTAGAAGCAATGCCGAACACCGTATTTCAAGTAGAATTAGAAAGCGGACATAAAATATTAGCACATATATCTGGAAAACTTAGAATGAATTATATTAGGATATTACCTGGAGATAAGGTAATCGTTGAATTATCGCCTTATGATTTAACCCGTGGCCGTATTGTATGGCGTGGGAAGGGTAAAAAGGTATAGAGGAGGAATCTATTATGAAAGTTAGACCATCAGTAAAGCCCATTTGTGAAAAATGTAAAATCATAAAGAGAAAAGGCAGAGTTATGGTTATTTGTGAGAATCCTAAACACAAACAAAAACAAGGTTAATAGAAATGAATATGGTGCGGCTGAGTAAAAACTATCATATTCTTTATATAAAAAAAATCTAACAGGAGGTGTGACATGGCTAGAATCGCCGGTGTTGACTTACCAAAAGAAAAAAGAGTAGAAATTGGGCTCACTTATATTTACGGTATTGGTAGAACCAGAGCAGATCAATTACTTGCTAAAACTGGAATTAATCCTGATACAAGAATAAAAGATTTAACTGAAACAGAAGTAAATGATTTAAGAAGTGCAATTGATAGTGACTACACTGTTGAGGGAGATTTAAGAAGAGAAGTCAACTTAAATATAAAGAGATTAATTGAAATAGGCAGTTACAGAGGTCTTCGACATAGAAGAGGTTTACCTGTAAGAGGTCAAAAAACAAAGACTAATGCAAGAACAAGAAAAGGTCCTAAAAGAACTGTAAGTAGGAAGAAAAAATAGGTCGTTAGGAGGGAAGTAAGAGTGGCAGCTAAAAAAGTAGTTAGAAGCAGGAAGAAAAAGATCAAGAAAAATATTGAACGTGGTCAAGCGCATATTCAATCTACGTTTAACAATACAATTGTAACAATAACTGATGTTTCCGGAAATGTATTATCATGGGCAAGTGCTGGTGCATCTGGTTTTAAAGGTTCAAGAAAAAGCACTCCATTTGCAGCCCAATTGGCAGCAGATGATGCAGCAAAGAGTGGTATGGAACATGGCTTAAAGATAATTGAAGTATTCGTTAAAGGTCCAGGATCCGGAAGAGAAGCTGCAATCAGGTCTTTACAGGCTGCAGGTTTAGAAATTACTTCTATTAAAGATGTAACACCTATACCGCATAATGGATGCAGACCACCAAAAAGAAGAAGAGTTTAGTTAATATAGGAGGTGTTTAAATAAAATGGCAAGGTATACAGACGCATCATGTAGATTGTGTAGAAGAGAAGAATTAAAATTATATCTTAAAGGCGACAGATGTTATACAAACAAATGCGCTATTGACCGTAGAGCTTATGCTCCTGGTCAACATGGTCAAAGAAAAAGCAAACAGACAGAGTACGGTATGCAACTAAGAGAAAAACAAAAAGCGAAAAGAATATACGGTATACTAGAGAAACAATTCAGAAAATACTTTGATATGGCTGCAAAGAAAAAAGGAATTACAGGAAGCAACTTGTTACAAATCCTAGAAACTCGTTTAGACAATGTAGTCTATAGATTAGGTTTTGGAACTTCAAGAAAAGAATCAAGACAACTAGTATTACACGAACATTTCACTGTAAATGGTATTAGAGTAAATATTAGTTCTTATCTCGTAAGCGTAGGTGACGTAATACAATTAAAAGACAAAAGTAAAAAATCAGCTAAATTCAAAGAGGTTATTGAATCTACTTCTAGTAAAGTAGTGCCTAAATGGTTAGAAGTTGACTTCGAAAAAATGGAAGGCAAAGTTATTGCTTTACCTGATAGAGAAGATATTGATATTGAAATAAAAGATCATTTAATTGTAGAACTATATTCAAGATAATATTTTTAAATTAGTTACCCTCAGAAAGAATTCCACAATCTAAAAAAATATTAGGAGGGTTTATTTATGATAGAGATTGAAAAACCAAGAATCGAGATTATTGAATTATCAGATGATGATAATTACGGAAAATTCGCTGTTGAACCCCTTGAAAGGGGATACGGCGTAACATTAGGTAATTCCCTTAGAAGGATTATGCTTTCTTCCTTACCTGGTGTAGCAGTGACAAGTGTGAAAATTCAAGGAGTATTACATGAGTTTTCTACTGTTGTTGGCGTAGCTGAAGATGTAGTAGAGATCATTTTAAATCTAAAGAAAATAGCTGCAAAAATATATAGTGATGAACCCAAAATTGTGCGTATCGAGCATAAAGGTGAAGGAAACATAACAGCTGGAGACATTATTTGTGACGCTGATGTAGAGATATTAAATCCTGATTTACATATCGCTACATTAAGTAAAGATGGCGATTTAAACATGGAAATAGTCTTGGAAAAGGGAAGAGGCTATGTTTCATCGGATAAAAACAAAAAACCAGAGCAACCTTTAGGTACGATTCCAATTGATTCCTCTTTTACACCTGTTAAGAAGGTTAATTATGATGTGTCTGACACAAGGGTAGGTCAAGTGATCGATTATGATAAGCTGACACTTCAAGTGTGGACTGATGCAACATTATCTCCTGAAGAAGCTGTGTCACTTGCAGCAAAAATATTGAATGAACATTTAAATCTATTTATAGACTTAAATGAACATGCAAGTACCGTGGAAATCATGGTAGAAAAAGAAGAGAACAAAAAAGAAAAGATGCTTGAAATGTCAATTGAAGAACTAGAATTATCAGTAAGATCTAGTAATTGTTTAAGAAGAGCAAATATCAACACAGTTGATCAATTAAATCAAAAATCAGAAGAAGATATGATGAAGGTTAGAAACCTTGGTAAAAAATCTTTAAATGAAATCAAACACAAACTTGCAGAAATCGGTCTTGGATTAAGACAAAGTGATGAGTAATAAGGAGGGATAACAATGGCTGGTCATAGAAAACTTGGACGTCCCACGGATCAAAGGATAGCAATCTTGAGAAATTTAGTTACCGCTTTTTTAGATTATGGGAAACTCGAGACCACAGTAACTAGAGCTAAAGAAACGCAACGGTTAGCAGAAAAGATGATTACCCTAGGCAAAAGAGGGAATCTTCATGCTAGAAGACAAGCAATGTCATTTATTAATAGTGAAGCGGTTGTTGCAAAGTTATTTGCAGATATCGCACCAAAGTACGCCGAAAGAAATGGTGGATACACTAGAATTTACAAATTAGGACCACGTAGAGGCGATAGTGCTGAAATGGCAAAATTAGAGTTAGTTTAATAACAAAAGGGGTTAAACAGTGGTTTAATCCCTTTTCTCCATAAATTTATAGGAGGAATATATAGGTTGGAAGAAGTTATAACAGTTGAAGAAGTAAGTTATAGTTATACACATGACGAAGAAAAAAATACTGCTTTAGATAAAGTTAGTTTACATATAAATCAAGGTGAATTCCTAGCAATTATTGGACACAATGGCTCAGGGAAATCTACGCTATCAAAACTTATTAACGGTATACTTATGCCTACAGAGGGAGATATACATGTTTTTGGGCTTAATACTAAAGATGAAAATAATATATGGATTATAAGACAGCAAGCTGGAATGGTTTTTCAAAATCCCGATAATCAATTAGTCGCGACAATAGTAGAAGAAGATGTTGCATTTGGTCCTGAAAACCTAGGGATACCCTCTGATGAGATACGGAAAAGAGTCGATTGGGCTTTAGACGTTGTTGAAATGACAGCTTACAAAGATCAAAAACCTCATCAATTGTCAGGTGGTCAAAAACAAAGAGTTGCTATAGCAGGAATATTGGCGATGAAACCCAAATGTATAATCTTAGATGAGCCTACAGCTATGTTAGATCCTTCTGGAAGAAGAGAAGTAATGAAAACTATTAAACGCTTAAATCGAGAAGAGAATATGACCATTGTTCATATCACACACTATATGGATGAAATTGTAGATGCAGATCGAGTACTTGTTATGGAAAATGGAAAAATGGCTATGGAGGGAACTCCACGAGAAATTTTTTCTCAGATAGAAAAACTAAAAAGATTAAGATTAGATGTACCTCAAATAACAGAATTAGCCTATGAACTGAACAAAGAAGGAATTCCCATGGACAGAGATATATTAACAGTAGATGAAATGGTGGATAAATTATGTCAATAGAGTTTATTCATTTAGAGCATATTTACTCTAAAGGAACACCGTTCGAGCATATAGCATTAGAAGGTATTGATTTAAAAATTGATTCAGGAAAGTTTATAGGTCTTATTGGTCAAACAGGGTCTGGAAAGTCTACGTTGATTCAGCATATGAATGGATTATTGAAACCCACTCAGGGCACCGTAATTATTAATGATTTAAATTTATCAGATAAGAACACCAAAATGAAAGAAGTTAGGCAAAGAGTGGGCCTTGTTTTTCAATATCCAGAACATCAATTATTTGAAGAAACAGTAGAAAAAGATATTGCATTTGGACCTGGAAATTTAGGTCTTAAAAAAGAGGAAATTAAGAGTAGAGTAAAAGAGGCTATGGATACTGTTGGGATTAGTTATGAAGAGTTTAAAGATAAATCTCCATTTGAATTAAGTGGGGGACAAATGCGTAGAGTTGCCATAGCTGGCGTAATAGCCATGAGGCCAGATGTACTTATCTTAGATGAGCCTACTGCGGGATTAGACCCCAGAGGAAGAGAACAAATACTAAATCAAATAAAATCAATGCATGCAAAGTACAAGATGACTGTAATTCTAGTGTCTCATAGTATGGAAGATATCGCAAAATATACAGATCAAATTATTGTGATGTATCGTGGAAAAGTTAAATTATATGATACACCCAAAAATATATTTAAAGAAGCACAACTCCTTGAAGAAATAGGCTTAGCTGTGCCTCAGGTAACTCAGTTGATGAGACGATTAAAGAAAAATGATCCTCTCATAAATGAAAGTATATTTACCATAGAAGCTGCCAAGGTTGAAATCATGAATATGATAAGGAGACGTAAAGATGTTTAAAGACGTAACTGTGGGACAATACTATCCTGCTGATTCAATCATACACCATCTGGATCCTAGAACAAAAATTAACTTTACCTTTTTATATATTATTTCATTATTTTTAATCACCAGTTATACTGGATACTTTGTGGCTTTTCTTTTTTTAGTTGGAATTATCCTACTCTCAAAAGTTCCAGTGAGCTATATTATAAGAGGCATAAAAGGCTTGGTATTTATCATTCTCCTTACGGTACTCATTAATTTATTTGTTACCCCAGGTACACCCAAATTTCAACTTTGGAAACTTGTTATTACTGAAGAAGGAATACATTTAGCTTCATTTATGGCCCTAAGACTAATATTCTTAATTATTGGAACATCTTTGATGACGTTAACTACATCCCCTATTGCTTTAACAGATGGGATTGAATACTTACTAAAGCGTATCCCAATTGTAAAGTCGTATGCCCATGAATTAGCCATGATGATGACCATTGCCCTAAGGTTTATACCCACGTTAATGGAAGAGACAGATAAGATCATGAAAGCACAGAAAGCAAGAGGCGCAGATTTTGAAACGGGCAATCTTTTAAAGCGAGCAAAAAATTTAATTCCACTCTTAGTACCCCTATTTATTGGTGCATTCAGAAGAGCCGATGAATTAGCTATAGCCATGGAAGCCAGATGCTATAGAGGTGGAGAAAACAGGACAAGACTTAAAGAATTAATCTATCATTGGAGAGATACGTATGCCTATGTGGTGACCATGGTGATGATTGCCATGATCGTACTCACAAGGTATATGAATATTGGGTGACTTATGAGAAATATACAACTTATTATTGAATACGATGGAACAAATTATTGCGGTTGGCAGATGCAACAAAAGGTAGTAGGCGTACAAGAAATAATTGGTGAGGCTATTAAGCAAATCACAAATAGTAGTAGTGTGCGTGTAATCGGGTCAGGTAGAACCGATGCAGGAGTACATGCATTAGGCCAAAGTGCAAATTTTATGACTGAGTCCACCATACCTATAAATAGAATACCTACTGCACTAAACAGTATTCTTCCAAGAGATATCCGAATTGTTCAAGCAATAGAAAAAAATCTAGAGTTTCATAGTCGATATCATGCTATAGGAAAAGTATATCAATACAAAATATTGAATAATAAATATGGATCAGCGATAAATAGGAATAATGTATTCCATGTAAGGAATAATTTAGATATAATAGAGATGAAACGTGCTGCGACATTTTTTTTAGGAACCCACGACTTCACAGGATTTTCTAGTGCCAATAGCAGTGTCCAAAATAAGGTTAGAACAATTGTAAAATCTGATATCGAAGTAAAAGGTGATCTAATACTCTATACTGTTCAAGGTAGTGGATTTTTATATAATATGGTTAGAATCATTGTAGGCACTTTAGTTACAGTAGGTATAGGCAAAATAGACGCTGAATGTATTCCCCATATTATACAAAGTAAAAATAGAATTGAAGCAGGAGCAACAGCGCCAGCACAGGGACTTTATCTACAGGAAGTTTTGTATGAAAACATTGACACGCTAGGCTACATGTAATATAATATCAAATGGCATGTTATCTGATTCCAAGCCCCCAAGCCCTGGATCAGTTGATAATATAAATATAAACAAAAATTATACATTAGAACCATAAGGAGGGAAACATCATGAACGCAAGATCTACAGTAAGTGCTAAAGCTCACGAAATTGAAAGAAAATGGTTTGTTGTTGATGCTGATGGAAAAACATTAGGTAGATTAGCCAGTCAAGTTGCTATAATTCTAAGAGGTAAACATAAACCACTATACACACCTCATTGCGACACAGGCGATCACGTAATTGTCATAAATGCAGAAAAAATCGTATTAACAGGTAAAAAACTAGATCAAAAAATGTACAGAAGACATACAGGCTATTCTGGTGGACTTATAGAAGTATCATACAAAAAATTATTAGCTGAAAAACCAGAATTTTTAGTTCACAAAGCAATTAAAGGAATGGTACCTCATACAAAATTAGGTAATCAAATAATTACAAAATTAAAAGTATACAGTGGCAATGAACATCCACATAGTGCTCAAATGCCAGAAGTATTAGAGTTAAAATATTAATGGCGAATGGAGGAAATACATTGATTCAATATATTGGAACAGGTAGAAGAAAAACATCAGTAGCAAGAGTAAGATTATTACCAGGCACTGGAGCGATAACAGTTAATAAAAAGAGTCTAGAAGATTACTTTGGTATGGAAACATTAAAAGTAATTGCAAAGCAACCTTTAACATTGACTGATTCTTTAGAAAAATATGATATTTTCGTTAATGTTCATGGCGGTGGATTTACTGGCCAAGCAGGGGCGATCAGACACGGAATTTCAAGAGCTTTACTAAAAGCTGATGCAAACCTTAGAGGAGATCTTAAAAAAGCAGGATTCTTAACTAGAGACTCACGTATGGTAGAAAGAAAGAAATACGGCTTAAAGAAAGCAAGAAGAGCACCACAATTCTCAAAAAGATAGCGTTATCTGCGAGATCAACAAATACAAAAGTCATCTGGAAGCTTGCTTCCAAGTGGCTTTTTTATTTGTTGATCTCATAGGGACCTTAAATGGTCGAGTGATTTTCGAAGAAAATTGCGAGACTATTTAAGGTTCCCGTAGATAACAGGACGCGAAGCGAACACGAACCATTAAAGTCATCTGGAAGCTTGCTTCCAAGTGGCTTTTTTATTTGTTGATCTCATAGGGACCTTAAATGGTCGAGTGATTTTCGAAGAAAATTGCGAGACTATTTAACTCGAGTTTCGAGTAATAGGGAATACAAGCATTGAGTTGCCTGGATTCCTTATTTTTTTCTGTCACTACCTTCTCTC
>MCHG01000122.1_pt1 | contig 44369 bp, 46 predicted proteins | sample 787351 | NCBI WGS metagenome assembly MCHG01 (sample SAMN05430296, study PRJNA330682) | permafrost metagenome | biome: Cold desert; feature: permafrost; material: soil; isolation source: enrichment culture inoculated with soil incubated with H2/CO2 at 20 degrees... ... | reverse complement strand
TTCCGCTCCTTCCCAGCCAGGGAAATCTCAGCGGAAAACTCTAACGTCCCGTGATCCAGTTTTCGGGGAGCAGATCATGATCTGGGTAGAGATTGGTTGGGTTGGCAATAGGGCGGCCTGCGCAGCCGTCAACCAGCGCAGCAGGCCGCCCGGCGTTTCCAGCAAGGGCTTGCGCGTAGGCCTGCGGCGTCAGCCAGCCGAGCTTCGAGTGCGGTCTCCGCTCATTGTAGTCACGCCGCCAGGCCTCCAGGACCGCGCGGGCATGCGGCAGGGAGCGGAACAGCGTCTCGTTCAGCAACTCGTCACGCCGGCGCCCGTTGAAGCTCTCATTGAAGCCGTTCTGCTGTGGCTTGCCTGGCGCGATGTAGTGCCAGCCCACGCCGGTGTCGTCGGCCCAGGCCAGGACGGCGTTCGAAGTGTACTCCGTGCCGTTGTCGCTGACGATGGTGTCCGGTCGGCCCCGCTGCCGGATGACGGCGTCCAACTCCCGCACCACTCGCGCGCCCGACAGCGAGGTATCGGCCACCCAGCGCCAGGCATTCGCGGGTGCAGTTGTCGATCACCGTCAGGATGCGGAAGCGCCGCCCGTCCGTCATCTGGTCGGCGACGACCCGGAGGGCGGCGCGTAGCAGCCAAGTCCAGCGACCAGCGCTGGTTGGCGACCAGCGGCAGGTCCAGCGGTCGCCGCGTGCCCATCGCTCGCTTCCGGCCGCCGCGCCGGTGCACCGTCAGCCGTTCCTCGCGATAGATCCGCTGAACCCGCTTCTTGTTGACCGCATGGCCCTCGCGCCGCAGCAGGACGTGCAGGCGGCAGTAGCCGAACGGCGACGCTCCTGGGCGAGGGCCCTCAGCCGGTCACGCAGGGCGCCGTCGTCCGGGCGCGTCGCCTGATAGCGCACGCTCGTCCGATCGACGCCCAGAACACGGCACGCCCGCCTTTCGCTCATCTCGTACGCGGCCTGCAGATGACCCGCCGCCTCGCGCCAGCCGGCGGGCGTCACCACTTTTTTCCCAGCAGGTCCTTCAGGGCCACGTTGTCCAGCATCGCGTCCGCCAGCATCCGCTTGAGCCGGGCGTTCTCGGCATCAAGCGCCTTCAGCCGCCGAGCCTCCGACACGTCGAGCTCTCCGAACTTCGCCTTCCATTTGTAAAAGGTCGCCGAGCTGACCCCGTGACGCCGACACACCTCCGCCGTCGTCACTCCGGCCTCCTGCTCCCGCTGGATCCCGATGATCTGCTCTTCCGTGAACCTTGATCGCTTCATTCTGTCCGTCCTTCGCTCGGGCGGAGACTTCAGTGCTTAGCGCGGCGCTCACGATGTTAACATTATCTTAACACTGGAGATCCGCCCGAGTTTCTCTTTATGCGACCCCGGCCGCAGACCAGGTGCAAAATTCAGGGATGAAGCGATAATGCCATGAAGGGCCGCCACCCCTTCCTGCGATGACGGCAGATTATCTGTAAGCACAGGAGAATTCGCTGAGCTGCATCAGAAAACCCAGAAGTCGCGGCTAAGCTTGGATGCGTAAGCTGCCGTCGTCGAAACGTTCGCCGCAGTTGATCGCGATCAATAACCTGCTGCGATTCAGGTTGTAGAGAAGGGTGTGAGGACCTTCATGACCCAAATCCACTCGATCAGAATTCTGTTTTTCGGAAGGCCCGCCGATCGTTTTGGCGGCGAGCGAATGATTGAAGGGCCGGTTGAGGGCTTGCGGCTCGCGGATCTGCGCCGACGGATCGCCGTCAGCGCCGAGGGCGGGGAGATTCTGCTGGATCCAGCGATCAGAAGCGCAGTGGACGGGATCCAGTGCGACGATGAGACCTGGGTGCGGCCCGGTCAGGAGGCCGCTTTTTTCTCCATCTTCTCCGGGGGCTGAACCGTGCCTGTTGACGTTGGTCTGGAGTCCGGGCCGCTGCGGCCGGGCGCTCTTCTCGACCGGTTCATGGGCGACCGACCGGGCGACGGCGCCGTGGTCTCATTCACGGGACTTGCGCGCGGGCAGGGGCGGAACGGCGAGCCTGTCCTATCTCTGCAGTTGGACATCTATCCGGGCATGACGGAGCGGTCGATGCAGGCCATTGCTGAGGCGGCGGAGGCCCGCTTCGAGGTCAGCGACATCCTCGTGCGCCATCGCTGCGGCGAGATTTCGCCGGGCGAGCCGATCGTGCTTGTGGCGGCCGCTTCGCCGCATCGCCGCGAGGCGTTTCTGGCGGCGGACTATGTGATGGACCGTCTCAAGACCGAAGCTGCCTTCTGGAAACGTGAACAACAACCGGACGGGGCGACGTGGATCGAACCATCCGACAAGGACCGGGTCGATCTGACCCGCTGGAGCTGACATGGCCGGGATAGATCTAAATCTGCCCTTTTACGGGCTGAACATTGCGGTGCTTACCGTATCCGATACGCGCGACTTCGATACGGACACTTCGGGCGGAACCCTGGCGGGGCGACTGACTTCGGCGGGGCACGCTCTGGCGGGGCGAGCCATCGTCAAGGACGAGATCTCGGCCATCCAGGCGCAGATGAAGGCCTGGATAGAAGACCCCGCCGTGGACGTCATTCTGAGTACGGGAGGCACCGGTTTCGCGCCGCGCGATGTGACGCCGGAAGCGGTTCGGCCTCTGCTGGATCGGGTGATGGACGGCTTCTCCGTTGTGTTCCACCAGGCCAGCCAGACCACGGTGGGGGTGTCGACCCTGCAGTCTCGGGCCCTGGCGGGTCAGGCGGGCGACACCTTCATATTCTGCGTGCCGGGTTCGACCGGCGCTTGTCGCGACGCCTGGGATCTGGTTCTGGCCGAAGAACTGGACAGCCGCTTTCGGCCCTGTTCCCTGGTGGGCCAGATCGAACGCTATCGGGGCATCTGTCCGTGAGCAGTTTGACCCATCTGGACTGTGAGGGGCGCGCCCGCATGGTCGATGTCTCCCACAAGGCAGACACGCGTCGGGTGGCGTTGGCGTCGGCGCGACTGGTTTGCTCGCCGCAGACCCTGGCCCTGGTCCGCGAAGGCAGGACGCCCAAGGGGGCGGTTGTCTCCGTCGCCGAGATCGCCGGTGTCATGGCTGCGAAACGCACGTCGGACCTGGTGCCCATGTGCCATCCCCTGCCGCTGTCGCGGGTGGCCGTGATCATCCGTCTGGATGAAGACCTGCCGGGCTTCCAGATCGAGGCCGAGACCGTGACAGTGGGCCAGACGGGCGTGGAGATGGAGGCTTTGACCGCCGTCTCTGTGGCGGGCCTGACCCTCTACGATATGCTCAAGGCCGTGGACCGCGGCATGCGCATCGAAGCGATTGAACTGATCGCCAAGAGCGGCGGCGCCGGCGGCGACTGGCGCAAGGACCAGAACTGATGGACGCCTTTGAAGTCGCTCTGGAGCGTGTGCTTGCGCAGGCCGTTCCGCTGGAGGCCGAGGCCGTGGCGCTGGAAGATGCGCTTGATCGCGTGCTGGCCGCCGACCTGAAGGCGCGGCGAGCTTCGCCTTCGGTGGCGGTGTCGGCCATGGACGGATACGCCATCCTCGAGACGGACCTGGGCGCGACCCTGCCAGTGGCCGCGGAGAGCTTTGCCGGCTCGTCGGTTCCAGCGCCGTTAACGCCTGGCCGATGTGCGCGCGTCTTCACCGGGGCGCCTGTGCCGCCCAATGCTGAACGTGTAGTCGTGCAGGAACTGGTCGAGCGCCGTCTCGAGGGGGCTGTCATGCCTGCCGCGCGTCCGCGTGGAACCCATATCCGGGCGGCCGGGTCCGACTTCACCGCCGGGGAGATCCTGCTGGCGCGAGGAACCATGCTGTCGCCCCAGGCCCTCGTCGCGGCTGCAGGCGCGGATCATGAGACGGTCGAAGCGGTGCGCAAGCCGCAGGTAGCGATCCTGGCGACCGGCGACGAACTGCGGGAACCAGGGCGCGACACCGACGACCTGGCCTCAATCCCCGACAGCGTGACCTATGGCGTCGCGGCCTTGGCGCTGCGGCATGGCGGGATGGTCTGTTTGAAACGACGCCTGCCGGATCAACCTGAAACCTTGCGCGAGGCGGCCGCTCTGGCGCTGAACGTCGCCGACGTGATTGTAATCACCGGCGGGGCCTCGGTAGGCGAGCGAGACTTCGCCAGGACCATGTTTGACGGCCTGGGTCTGGAAATGATCTTCTCCAAGGTGGCGATCAAGCCAGGCAAGCCGGTCTGGTTCGCGCGGGTCGGACGCGCCCTGGTGGTCGGTCTGCCTGGCAATCCCACCTCGGCGATGGTGACGGCCCGGCTGTTCCTGGCGCCGTTGATTGCCGGTCTGGCGGGGCGTGATCCCCGCGCCACCCTGAAATGGCGGGCGGTGGTCCTGGACGGAAAGACGCCCGAAGCCGGCGACCGCGACGTCTTTCTGCGAGCGATCAGGCGCGACGGTCGGATACAACTGGCCTTGGATCAGGATTCAGGCGCGCAGAAGACTCTGGGGCAGGCCGAGACCCTGATCTGGCGGCCGCGCGCCGGCCTTGCCGTCGATCAGGGCGGGCTGCGCTGCCTGACATTCTGAAGCCGCCTCAGTCCAGGAAGCGGGGGAAGAGGACACGATTCTCCAGGCGCATATGTTCCGTGAGGTCCTGATGGAAGATCAGGGCCTCTTCATAGAGGCGCCGCCATGTGCCGCAGGCGTCGGACGGCGGCGTAAAGTCCTCGGTCAGGTCCAGCAGGGCCAGGAGTTGGGCGTCCACTTCGTCGTGATCGACCATCATCCGCCGGATGGGTAAGCCGATCATCGGCGCGCCGCCGTCGCGCATCATGGGAAACAGGATCTGCTCCTCCTTCTGTTGATGCTGCTCCAGATCGGCTGCGATCTCCATCAGCCGTTGAGTCAAGCCTTCTGGTGCTTGCGGATGCGTCGCGTGGACGCGTTCGACCCGTTCGGCCATGGCGATCAGCACAGGCAACTGGGCGCGGTGCGTCTCATGATAGCGTTCCAGGATGTGGTCTATCAGAGACGCAGTCTCGAGCGCCTCGGGCCGCACGGCGGAGGAAGGAAGGGGCGAGTTCATGAAAGATCATCCGTTGAAACGAGAGAGGGGCGGGATGACGGGCGCGGAGGGGCGTGGCCGCATGCCGGACAGTCAGGACGCGACGGTGCGGCGACTGTCGTCGTTCGCCAGTTCAGGAGGTCCAGCATCAGCAGGCGACCGGCGCGATCTTCGCCGGCCTCGACCAGGGCCTTGACCGCCGCGCCAGCCGCGAGGGCGCCCGCGACGCCCGTGAGCGCGCCGAGCACCCCGCTCTTCGTGCAGGCGAAGGCGTCTCGTTCCGGCTCCGGGTTGAGGCACCGCCAGCAGGGACGGCCCCGGAACAGGCCGACCTGGACCTCCCATGCGCCGACTGCGGCGGTCACCAGATCCTGTCGTCCCGCGACGCAGGCGTCCGAGATCGCCAGCCGTGTCGCCAGATTGTCTGTGCCGTCGATCACCAGATCCCATCCCGCGAGGATGTCGGCGGCGTTCGCTGCATCCAGTTGGCGATCGAGCGGGACGAGTTCGATGTCGCTGTTCAGAGCGTGCAGCCGCTCTGCAGCGGCCGCGACCTTGGACCGACCGAGATCAGCTTCCGTGAAAATAACCTGGCGTTGCAGGTTCGAAAGCGCGACGTGATCGAAATCGAGAAGCCCTAGACGCCCCACGCCGGCCGCCGCCAGATACAAAGCGGCCGGGGCGCCGACGCCTCCGAGGCCCGCGATCAGGACGCGCGCCCTTTTCAAGGCTTGCTGACCAGGCCCGCCGAGTTCCCGCAATACGAGGTGCCGGGCGTAGCGTTCGACTTCCTGCTCGGAGAATGATGAGGTCATGTGACCATCATAAGGGCGCTGATCCCCGCGCCGTTTGAGCCAGGACAAATGGGAACAAGTCGCGCCGCGGTAGGGGGAGGCGAAGGAGATCCCCCATGTCCACCGCCCGCGCGATCCGCGCTTACAAGGGGCCTGCGCTGTTCAGCTTCGGCTTCCGGCCCTTCTATCTGTTCGGAATGCTGTGGGGCGCGCTGGCGCCGCCGCTCTGGGTATATGTTCTCGGGCAGGGAGGCGGCCTGATCGCCGGTCGCTCGGGCCTGGACTGGCACGTCCACGAGATGCTCTTCGGGTATGGGGGGGCGATCGTGGGCGGCTTCCTGCTTACGGCCGTGCCGAATTGGACAGGGCGATATCCGGTGGTCGGTCTGCGGCTTGCAGGCCTGTTCGTCCTCTGGGCGGCTGGACGCATCGCCATGTTGATCCCGGTCCTCGATCATCATGTGCTGATGGCGGTCGATGGGGCCTATCTGTGCGCCCTTGCGATCGTCATCTGGCGCGAGATCTTCGTGGGAAGGAACTGGCGGAACCTCGTGGTGGCGATTGCGGTCACTGGACTGGCGATCGCTAATATCGGCTTCCATCTGCGGCCCGAAGGTGGCGGCCTCGACGCCGCGGTGCGGTCGGGGCTGGCGCTGCTGGTCGTCTTGCTTGCGCTTATCGGCGGGCGCGTCACCCCGAGCTTCACTCGTAACTGGCTGCTGAAGCGTGGCGGCGGCAGGATGCCGTCGCCGGTTTCACGCTTCGACATGCTGGTCCTGATCGTCACGGTCGGGGCCATGATCGGCTGGATCATCGCTCCGAGCCAGTCTGTCGTCGCCTCGGCGCTCATCGTCGCGGGCGGGCTTCATCTCGTGCGGCTGATGCGCTGGGTTGGCTGGCGCACGGGGGCAGAGCCGCTCGTCTGGGTGCTTCACGTCGGCTACGCATGGCTGGGTCTCGGCCTGACGCTGCTGGGTCTGTCGTCGGCGAGGTGGATCCCAACTTCCGCAGGGATTCACGCTCTGACCGCCGGCGCCATGGGGGTGATGATTATGGCAGTCGCCACTCGGGCGACACGCGGTCATACGGGGCGAGAACTCACCGCAGGGGCGGGGACGACCATCCTCTATGTTCTGATCAATGCAGCCGCCCTTGTTCGGGTCGTCGGCGGCCTGTGGTCCGCTCAATACGACAGCGCCTTGATCCTTTCCGGCGCCTTGTGGGCCGCGGCCATGCTGGGTTTCTGCGCCCTTTACGGTCCCATGCTAATGCGGCCGCGCCTTGGCGCGTGAAAGCGCCACTTGCCTTTGATCAAGGCGCGCTCTGCGTCCGCGCTCTATGATCAAGACATCCGCTCCGAGCCGCGTGACCTACAGCTTCCGCCAGGGTTACGCGGCCGGACTCCGATCGGAGTCGAGGGCCGGTGGGGAAACTCACTCGCCTCCCGTATTTTTGGAAAGGAGCTTTCCAATGGCCTCTCCCAGGCCCCAGGCCGTTGACGGTTTCGGTCGTCGGTTTCGCTATTTGCGACTTTCCGTCACGGAGGTCTGCAATTTCCGCTGCGATTATTGTCTGCCGAACGGCTACCGCAAGACGCCGGGGCCTGCCTTTTTGTCGGTCGACGAAGTCGAGCGACTGGTTCGGGGCTTCGCCGACCTGGGATTGTCGAAGGTGCGGTTGACGGGGGGCGAGCCGACGGTTCGCAAGGATTTCACGGACCTGGTCGCCGCAGTGGCGGCTTGCGACGGCGTGAACAAGGTCGCGGTGACGACCAACGGCTGGAACCTCGACCAGCGGGTCATGGACTGGCGTCGCGCGGGCCTGACTCATCTCAATCTGAGTATTGACGCCCTGGAGCGGACGACCTTCGCCCGCCTCACGGGTCATGATCGGTTGGAATCGATTCTTCGCGGTCTCGACCGCGCATTGGAAGCCGACTTCACGGCTGTGAAGGTCAATGCGGTCCTACTGCGCGAGACGGCGGAGCAGGGGTTGAGCCGGTGGGCCGATTTCGTGCGCGATAAACCCGTGTCGATCCGCTTCATCGAACTGATGCGGACGGCTGAGAACGCGGACTACTTCGAACGGCATCATGTTGGCGGCCGTATAGTACGGGACTGGCTAACGCTACGGGGGTGGACGCCCCGCGAGAAGCAGGTCGAAGATGGCCCGGCGACCGAATACATCCACCCGGATCATCAGGGGGCAATTGGTCTGATCGCGCCCTATGAGCCGGGTTTTTGCGACGGATGTAACCGGCTGCGGGTGACGTCGCGCGGCAAGTTGCGGCTATGCCTGTTTGGCGAAGGCGGCGTGGACCTGAGGCCGCTTCTATCCAGCGACGCGGACCAGGAGGCTTTGGTGGAGCGAGTCCGCCTTTCCCTCGGGGGAAAGATCCAGGGTCATGGCCTGAATCAGGGGGATTTCGGCGACACGCCGAATCTGGCCGCCTTCGGGGGCTGAAGCGCCTCGGACCCGTCCTCCGCTTCCCAGGTCTCGACGGCGGCCTTGCCTGCGGGCGGAAGAGCCGCAGGAGCATGATTGTCGATCAGGGGCGAAGGGCGGGCAAGACGGGCGAGCGCGCGCGGACGCTCTAGGATGATCTCGCTTCCTCTGACCTGAACTCCATAATCGGCCAGTTGGGCGAAGGCGCGCGAGAGGTTCTCGGGGGTCATGCCCAGAAGTGAGGCCAGGGTGCGTTTTCCATGCGGCAGGATGATGCTGCGGACGTTGTTCTGACGCGCGCTTTGCGCCACCAGGTAGTTGGCGACCCGCTCCAAGCTGCTGCGCAGCTTTTGAGCCTTAACCGTGCGGACCACGCCACGATAACAGCCCGCCAGTTCCTGCACGACAGCGAAGCCGAAGGCGGGGTCGTTGCGCGCCGTGCGTCTCAGAGCCTCACCCGAGAGCATGAGGATTTCCGATGGCTTCAACGTGCGGGCTGACATTAGGGCCGGGGCTTCCAGCATCACGGCTGCAAGAATGAAGGTGGAGACCGGCCGCAGCACCGCCAGGGTCGATTCCTTTTCCTTCCAACTGCCCTGGAGTTCCACCGAACCATTCAGCAGCACATAGAGAAAATCGACAGGATCGCCCTCCATCAGCAGGGTGGTGCCTGCGGGGAAGCGCTGAAGGAAGGCGCCGGCCGTCGCATCGCGAAAGACTGTTGGCGTCATCTCTGCAAATAAAGGCAGCGCACGGATACGGTCGAGGTCGGCCTGACGGATGGGCATGGGGCGACAAGATCACGCATAGCCGCCAGATCGATTGATCCAAATCAAACGGCGGGCGGCGAAATTCTGCAGTCGGCTCAATATTGATTTTCAGTCGCAGTATCTCCCTGTCGTCGGCGTGGTTTTTTACGGGAATGGACGCGCATCTAGTCTTCACTTGATCAAAAGCAAGTCGCGAGGCCGCCGTCTGACGCACATCCCTCTCACGGAGTTCTGCTCCGGTTCGCAGAGGGCGTCATGGCTCGGATTACAACAACGACAATCGAGGCGCCTGGCGCTTGGTCCAGCCTGTGGCTCACCACCCTGGCCTTCACGACCTGTTTCGCCGTCTGGACGATTTTCTCGATTATCGGCATTCAGATCAAGGCGGACCTGGGTCTGTCCGAGACGCAGTTCGGACTTCTAGTCGGCGCGCCGATCCTGACAGGATCGCTGAGCCGGGTCCTTCTCGGCGTCTGGGCGGAACAGTTCGGGGGACGACGGGTCAATCTGGTCATCGCCGTTCTGGCGTCGGCGGCGACTTTCCTTCTGGCCCAGGCCCAGACCTATCCGCAGTTCTTGGCGGCGGCGCTGGGCATGGGACTGGCAGGCGGAGCCTTCTCGGTCGGCGTGACCTATGTGTCCAAGTTCTTCGGCGCCGGCCGTCAGGGCATGGCCCTGGGCGTGTTCGGTGCAGGCAACGTCGGTTCGGCCGTAACCAAGTTCGCCGCTCCCTTCGTCATGGTCGCCTTCGGCTGGCAGGCCGTGGCCCAGATTTGGGCGGCGGCTCTGCTAATCGTCAGCCTGACCGTCTTCCTGCTCACGCGTGACGATCCCGTCACTGCAGCCCGCCGCAAGTCTGGAGAGAAGGCTCCGGCGACCTGGCTGCAGCTATCTCCGCTCAAAAGCCTGCGCGTGTGGCGCTTCGCCCTTTACTACTTCTTCGTCTTTGGCGGCTTTGTCGCCCTGGCCCTGTGGCTGCCGCGCTATCTGACGGGCGCCTATGGCCTGGACATCAAGACGGCCGGCATGGTCGCCGCCGCCTATTCGATCCCCGGTTCGCTGTTCCGCATCTTCGGCGGCTGGCTGTCGGATCGCATCGGTGCGCGCAAGGTCATGTATCTGACCTTCATCATCAGCGTGATCTGCACCTTCATCCTGTCCTATCCGCCGACCCAATACGAGGTCGCGGGTCTGAATGGACCGATCCGTTTCAGCATGGCGCTGAGCCTGCCCGCCTTCATCGGTCTGGCTTTCCTTCTGGGCTTCGCCATGAGCTTGGGCAAGGCGGCGGTCTATAAGCACATCCCCGTCTATTACCCCGACCACATCGGCTCGGTCGGCGGCCTGGTCGGGATGATCGGCGGCCTGGGCGGCTTCGTCCTGCCGATCGCCTTCGGCCTCCTCAACGACCTGACCGCGATCGGTTCGAGCTGCTTCATGCTGCTCTTCCTGCTGGTCTCGATCGCCCTGCTCTGGATGCACCTAGCGGTGCGTCGGATGGAGCACGCTCACAATCCTCAGCTGGCCGGACTGCCGGCCTTCCCCGAACTGGACGGTCTGAACGACCGTGCGGCGCGATAGGAGTATCTGTTAATGGCTCGACATGTCCTGACCGACTGGCGCCCGGAGGATGCGTCCTTCTGGGCGGAGAAGGGCAAGCGCATTGCGCGACGCAATCTCTGGATTTCGGTTCCTAATCTTCTGATCGGCTTTGCGGTGTGGATGCTGTGGTCCACGGCTGTGACGCGGCTGCCGCAGGCTGGCTTTGAGTTCTCGACCGAGCAACGCTTCTGGCTGACGGCCCTGCCGGCCCTGTCGGGCGCCACCTTGCGCATCTTCTACAGCTTCATGGTGCCGATCTTCGGCGGGCGGCTGTGGACCACGCTGACGACCTTGAGCCTGCTAATTCCCGTCGTGGGGATGGGCGTGGCGGTGCAGCACGCCGAAACGCCCTACTGGGCCTTCGTCGCCCTGTCGCTGTCGTGCGGTCTGGGCGGCGCAGTATTCGCCTCCTCCATGTCCAACATCGCCTTCTTCTTCCCCAAGGCGGAAAAAGGCAACGCCTTGGCGCTGAACGCTGGCCTCGGCAACCTCGGCGTCAGCGCCCTGCAACTGCTGGCGCCCATCGTCGTCGGCCTGGCCTTCTTCGGCCCCCTGGGCGGGCCGCCGCAGATCTATGTCGAGAATGGCGTGGAGCATCAAATCTGGCTGCAGCACGCGCCGCTGATGTGGGCGCCGCTGATCGTGATCGGCGCGGTACTGGCCTGGTTCGGTATGAACGACGTGGCCTCGGCGCGCGCTTCGTTCAAGGAGCAGTCGGTGGTGTTTCAGCGCAAGCACAACTGGCTGATGTGCTACCTCTATATCGGCACCTTCGGTTCGTTCATCGGCTTTTCGGCGGCTTTCCCGCTGTTGGGCAAGACGCTGTTCCCGGACGTCAACATCCTGCAGATCGCCTTCCTGGGGCCGTTGGTCGGCGCCGCGTCGCGCGCACTGACGGGCTGGGTCTCGGATCGCTGGGGCGGCCAGTTCGTGACCCAGTGGGTGTTCCTGGCGCTGATTATGGGCGTGGTGGGTCTGCTGTACAGCCTGGGAACCGGGGACGGCGAGCCGAGCTTCCCGATCTTCTTCGCCAGCTTCCTGTGGCTGTTCTTCTGGACCGGCGTGGGCAATGCCTCGACCTTCCAGATGATCCCCGGCCTGATGCGGCTGGAAACGGCGCGCCTGATGCCGAACGGCTCGGCCGGCGAACGCCTGAAGTCCGCCGAGCTGGAATCCGCGGCCATTATCGGCTTCGCCTCAGCCATCGGCGCCTATGGCGGCTTCTTCATTCCCCTGGGCTTCGCCACCTCGATGGGCGCCTTCGGCGGGCCGACGGTAGCGCTCTATATTTTCATGACCTTCTACGCCACGTGCCTGGTCATGAACTGGGTCTTCTATGCGCGACCCAAGTCGATTTTGAATAAACTCGAAAAGAAGGTGGCCTGAGCATGAGCCATACTCTCGATCGTCTCGCGTTCTTCAAAAGAAAGACCGAGCTTTTCTCCAATAGCCACGGCGTCATGACCGATGACGACCGCAAGTGGGAGGAATCCTATCGAAACCGCTGGCGTCACGACAAGATCGTGCGCTCGACCCATGGCGTGAACTGCACGGGCTCCTGCTCGTGGAAGATCCACGTCAAGAGCGGCATCGTCACCTGGGAGACCCAGCAAACCGACTATCCTCGGACCCGCGCGGGCCTGCCCAACCATGAGCCGCGCGGCTGTGCGCGGGGCGCCAGCTACAGCTGGTATCTGTATTCCGCCAACCGGGTGAAATATCCGCTGGTGCGCGCTCGCCTGCTGCGTCAGTGGCGCGATGCGCGCCGGACGATGGCGCCCGTGGCCGCCTGGGCCTCGATCCAGAATGATCCGGCCAAGCGCGCCGACTACGTCAAGATGCGCGGCGCCGGCGGCTTCGTCCGCGCCACCTGGGGCGAGGTCAACGAACTGATCGCTGCGGCCAACGCCTACACCGTCAAGACCTGGGGCCCCGACCGGGTGTTCGGCTTCTCGCCCATCCCGGCCATGTCGATGCTGTCCTATGCGGCCGGCGCTCGCTACCTGCAGCTTCTTGGGGGGGTGTGTGGTTCGTTCTACGACTGGTATTGCGACCTGCCGCCCGCGTCGCCCCAGACCTGGGGCGAGCAGACCGACGTGCCGGAATCGGCGGACTGGTTCAACTCCAGCTTCATGTTGCTGTGGGGCTCCAACGTCCCGCAGACCCGCACGCCCGACGCTCACTTCTACACCGAGGCCCGCTATCGCGGCGCCAAGTCGGTGGTGATCTGCCCCGACTATTCGGAAGCCTCTAAGTTCGCTGACCTGTGGCTGGCGGTGAAACAGGGTACGGACGCCGCCTTGGGCATGGCCTTCGGCCATGTCATCCTGAAGGAATTCTACGTCGAACGGACCACGCCCTATTTCTCCGACTACGTGCGTCAGTATTCGGACCTACCGATGCTGGTGCGGCTGGTCTCGCAAGACGGCGGCTATGTCGCGGAACGAATGCTGCGCGCCTCCGACTTCGTCGACGACCTGGGCCAGGCCAACAACCCTGACTGGAAGACAGTGGCGATCGACGAGATCAGTGGCGACGTGGTCGCGCCCAACGGCTCGGTCGGCTTCCGCTGGGGCGAGGACGGCCGCTGGAACCTGGAGGAGCGCGAGGCCGAAGGCCGCGAGACGCGCCTGCGCCTGGGCCTGAAGGGGGCTCATGACGAGGTCGTGGGCGTGCGTTTCCCCTATTTCGCCAACACCGCCTCGAACGGTTTCGCCTCAAGCGACCACCCTGACGTCCTGACCCGCAACGTACCCGTCAGGAAGATGATGCTGAAGGAAGGCGAGACCCTGGTGGCCAGCGTCTTCGACCTGTTCCTGGCCAACTACGGCGTCGATCAGGGCTTCGGCGGCGAGCATATGCCGCGCGATTTCGACGATCCGGAACCCTATTCGCCGGCCTGGGCCGAACAGATGACGTCGGTACCGCGCGATCAGATCCTGGCCGTGGCGCGGGGCTTCGCCGGCAACGCCGAAAAGACCAACGGCAAGTCGATGATCATCATCGGCGCGGCGATGAACCACTGGTTCCACATGGATATGAACTATCGCGCCGCCATCAACATGCTGGTGATGTGCGGTTGCGTGGGGCAGTCCGGCGGGGGCTGGGCCCACTATGTGGGGCAGGAGAAGCTGCGTCCGCAGAGCGGCTGGTCGCCGGTGGCCTTCGCCCTCGACTGGCTGCGTCCGCCGCGTCAGCAAAACGCCACCTCCTTCTTCTACGCCCACACCGGCCAGTATCGCTACGAGACGGTGTCGCCCGAGGAAATTCTGTCGCCGACGGCGCCGGCGGGTGACTGGTCTGGTTCGTTGATCGACTTTAACGTGCGGGCCGAGCGCATGGGCTGGCTGCCGTCCACGCCGGCGCTGAAGACCAACTCCCTGGAGGTGGTCCGTGCGGCCGAACGCGATGGCGTCGATCCGGTCGACTACGCCGTGCGGAATCTGCAGAACCGCTCGCTCGAAATGTCCTGCATGGATCCGGAAGACCCGGCCAACTGGCCGCGCAACATGTTCATCTGGCGCTCCAATCTGCTGGGCTCGTCGGGTAAGGGGCACGAGTACTTCCTCAAGCACCTGCTGGGAGCCGATCACGGCGTTCAGGGCAAGGACCTGGGCGAAGACGGCAAGGTCAAGCCGCAGGAGGTGCGCTGGCGCGACGCGACGTCCGAAGGCAAGCTGGACCTGCTGGTCACGCTGGACTTCCGCATGTCCACCACGGCCGTCTATTCGGACATCGTCCTGCCGACGGCGACCTGGTACGAGAAGCACGACCTCAACACCTCGGACATGCACCCCTTCATCCACCCGCTGACGGCGGCGGTGGACCCGGCCTGGGAGGCGCGTTCGGACTGGGACATCTTCCGGGGTCTGGCCAAGACCTTCTCGGAGGTCTGTCCCGAGGTGCTCGGCGTCGAAAAGGATCTGGTGCTGACGCCGATCCAGCACGACACACCCGGCGAACTGGCCCAGGCGTTCGAGGTCAAGGACTGGTGGAAGGGCGAGTGCGAGCCCGTTCCCGGTCGCACCATGCCGGCGATGACTGTCGTGGAGCGGGACTATCCCAACCTCTACAAGCAGTTCACATCTGTCGGTCCGCTGATGGCCAAGGTCGGCAACGGCGGCAAGGGTCTGAAGTGGGAAACCGAACATGAGATCGACGCCCTCAAGGCCCTGAACGGCGAGGTGCTGGAAGAGGGCGTGTCCAAGGGCCTGGCCCGCATGGAGACGGCCATCGAGGCGGCCGAGGTCGTGCTGATGATGGCGCCCGAGACCAACGGCGAGGTGGCGGTCAGGTCGTGGGCGGCGTTGTCGCGCTTCACGGGCCGCGACCACACCCACTTGGCCCTGCCCAAGGAAGACGAGAAGATCCGGTTCAACGACATCGTCGCTCAGCCGCGCAAGATCATCTCGTCGCCGATCTGGTCGGGCCTGGAGTCCGAACACGTCTGCTACACCGCCAACTACACCAATGTTCACGAGCGGGTGCCGTGGCGGACCCTGTCGGGACGTCAGCAGCTGTATCAGGACCACCCCTGGATGCGGGCGTTCGGCGAGTCTCTGTGCGTCTATCGTCCGCCGCTGGATCTGAAGACCACCTGGGTCAAGGGCATGAAGCCCAACGGCGAGAGCGAGATCGTTCTGAACTTCATCACGCCGCACCAGAAATGGGGCATCCACTCGACCTATTCCGACAACCTGCTGATGCTGACGCTGAACCGCGGCGGGCCGGTTATCTGGATCTCGGAGACCGACGCCCAAAAGGTGGGAATCGTCGACAACGACTGGGTCGAGCTGTTCAACGCCAACGGCGCCATCTCGGCGCGGGCGGTGGTGTCCCAGCGCATCCGTGAAGGCACGACCTTCATGTATCACGCGCAGGAAAAGATCGTGAACACGCCGGGGTCCGAGATCACGGGCCGACGCGGAGGAATCCACAACTCCGTGACGCGGATCGTGCCCAAGCCGACGCACATGATCGGCGGCTACGCCCAGTTGTCTTACGGCTTCAACTACTACGGCACGGTCGGTTCGAACCGCGATGAGTTCGTCGTCGTGCGCAAGATGAGAACGGTGGATTGGCTGGAAGAGCCCCGTTCGGACAAGGAGAACGGCTGATGAAAGTCCGCGCCCAGATCGGCATGGTGCTGAACCTCGATAAGTGCATCGGGTGTCACACCTGTTCGGTGACCTGCAAGAACGTGTGGACCAGCCGCGACGGCGTCGAATACGCCTGGTTCAACAACGTCGAGACCAAACCCGGCATCGGCTATCCCAAGGACTGGGAGAACCAGGACCGCTGGAAAGGCGGATGGGAGCGCGCCCGGAACGGCCGCATCCGTCCCCGCATGGGGCCCAAGTGGCGGATCCTGGCCAACATCTTCGCCAACCCCGACCTGCCCGAGATCGACGACTACTACGAGCCGTTCGACATGGACTACGCCCATCTCCAGGAAGCCCCGGAGATGAAGCACTTCCCCACGGCCCGGCCGCGTTCGAAGATCACGGGCGAGCGGATGGAGAAGATCGAATGGGGGCCGAACTGGGAGGAGATTCTGGGCGGCGAATTCTCCAAGCGGTCCAAGGACTACAACTTCGCGGGCGTCGAGAAGGAGATTTACGGCGCCTTCGAAAACACCTTCATGATGTACCTGCCCCGGCTGTGCGAGCACTGCTTGAACCCTACCTGCGTGGCCGCCTGTCCGTCAGGCGCCATCTACAAGCGCGAGGAGGACGGGGTCGTCCTGATCGACCAGGAGAAGTGTCGCGGTTGGCGGATGTGCGTCTCGGCCTGCCCCTACAAGAAGATCTATTACAACTGGGAATCCGGGAAGTCCGAGAAGTGCACCTTCTGCTATCCGCGGATCGAGGCGGGCATGCCGACGGTCTGTTCGGAGACCTGCGTGGGCCGCATCCGCTACCTGGGGGTGATGCTCTATGACGCCGACCGTATCGAAGAGGCGGCCAGCGTCGACGAGAAGGACCTCTATCAGGCCCAACTCGACGTCTTCCTGGACCCCAATGATCCCAAGGTGATCGAACAGGCCCGGGCTGACGGCGTGCCCGACGCTTGGCTGGCCGCGGCGCGTCGCAGCCCGGTCTGGAAGATGGCCATGGACTGGAAGGTCGCCTTCCCGCTGCACCCCGAGTACCGGACCCTGCCGATGGTCTGGTATGTGCCGCCGCTGTCGCCGATTCAGTCGGCGGCCTCCGCCGGGGCGCTGGAAATCGACCAGGATATGCCCGACGTCAAATCCCTGCGGATTCCCGTGCGGTATCTGGCCAATATGCTGACAGCCGGCGTCGAGGAACCTGTCGTGACCGCTCTGGAGCGGATGCTGGCCATGCGCGCCTTCATGCGCGGCAAGACCGTGGACGGCCGGATCGATCACGCCCTGGCCGAGCGCGTGGGCCTGACCGCAGCCCAGATCGACGACATGTATCGCATCATGGCCATCGCCGACTATGAGGACCGCTTCGTCATCCCGACCAACCACAGGGAGACGAGCGAGGACGCCTTCGACCTGCGCGGGTCGTGCGGCTTCACCTTTGGCAACGGCTGCTCCGGAGGGACGACGGAGTACGGCCTGTTCGGCCGCGTCAAGAAAACTCGTCCTCGCAACCCGATGGAGGTGGAATGATGTTGGCGACCTATAGCGCCCTGGGTCGGTTTCTGACCTATCCCGACGCGCGGCTTCAGGCGGCGGCGGACGACCTGCTGGACGTGGTCCGCCGCGAGGGCCATGTGCCGGATCGTCTCGTCAAGGCTCTGGGCCGTCTGGTCGAGATGCTGAAAACCAGCGACCTTTATGAGTTGCAGGAACAGTTCGTGGAACTGTTCGACCGTTCGCGGTCGTTGTCGCTGAACCTCTACGAGCACGTCCACGGAGAAGGCCGGGATCGCGGCGAGGCGATGGCGGGACTGCTGGAACTCTATCGTAGCGAGGGCCTGGAACTGACCACATCGGAACTGCCGGATCACCTGCCGGTCTTCCTGGAGTTCCTGTCGCAGCTTCCGGCGGATCGCGCGGGATCGTTGCTGGGAGAGGCGGCCCACGTTCTGGAGGCGCTGGGCGAACGTCTGCACAAGCGCACCAGTCCTTACCGAGCGGTGTTCGGCGCCCTGGGGGCTCTGTCGGGCGCGGCTGACAAGGACGCCGTTGCAGCCTTGTTGAGCGAACCCGACCCCGATCCCAACGATCTCGAGGCCCTGGACGAAGCCTGGGAAGACGCGCCGGTCACTTTCGGCCCCGAGGATGTCGGGTGTCCCAAAGCCGACGCCCTGGTCGCAGCGATGAACACGTCGCCGGCCCAGCAGCCCAGCGCCGCCTGAAGGAGGACACGCCATGGATGTAATGAATCAGCTCTTTTTCGGCATCTACCCCTACATCGCCCTGTCGGTTCTGGTGATCGGCTCGGTCATCCGTTTCGATCGCGAGCCCTACACTTGGCGAACCGGCTCGTCGCAGTTGCTGCGTCGTCGCCAGTTGGTGGCCGGTTCGATCCTGTTCCACCTCGGCGTGTTGATGATCTTCGGCGGCCACTTCGTGGGTCTACTGACGCCGGTGGTGGTCTGGGACACGCTGGGCGTCAGCCATTCGGCCAAGCAACTCCTGGCCATGGTCGCCGGCGGCGTGGCGGGCGTCATGATGCTGATCGGCGGTCTTCTACTGCTGCATCGTCGCCTGTTTGATCCGCGAATCCGCAAAACCTCCAGCTTCGGCGACACGGCGATCCTGGTCATCCTGCTGGTCCAACTGTGCCTGGGCCTGTCCACCATTTTTGTCTCGGCCGGCCATATGGACGGCGCGGAGATGGTGAAGTTTATGGCCTGGGCTCAAGGCGTCTTCACCTTCCAGCCTGCGGTGGCGAACCATGTCGCTGACGTTCACTGGCTGTTCAAGGCGCATATCGTCCTGGGCCTGACCATCTTCCTGCTCTTCCCGTTCACGCGCCTGGTTCACATGCTGTCGGCGCCGATCTGGTATCTCAACCGCCGCGGTTGGCAGCTTGTCCGTAGTCGCCGTCAGATGCCGGTTCGTCGGACATCGTCTCTGCCGGCGCATCTGCGCGGTCGTCCGGGAGGCGGAAAATGAGCCGCGAAGCCGCCATCGTCGTCGGCGGGGTGGAAGTCCCCGAGGCGCTTATCGCCCAGGAGATATCCAATCATCCCGCCCCGAGTATCGAGCAGGCCCGCAAGCTGGCGGCCAACGCCTTGGCCATTCGCGCGCTGCTGTTGACGCAAGCGGTCGAGATGGAAATCGAGGCCTCGCCCTTGTTCGATGCGGAAGGACGCGAGGAGACGGCTGAAGAAGCCATGATCCGCGCGCTTCTGGAACAGGAGGTCGTTGTCGAGACCCCATCTGAAGCGGAATGCCAGAGGGTCTATGACAGCCGACCCGACGGTTTCCGGTCGCCCGCCATGACCGAGGCCTCGCATATTCTGGTGGCCGTCGAGGGCGGCGACGAGGCGCTGTGGGCGGCCGCGCGTCTGGTCGCCGAGGCACATCTGGCGATCCTTGCATCGCGAACCAGCGCCTTTGCCGATCTGGCCCGCACCGTGTCCGACTGCCCCTCGAGCGCATCCGGCGGCGCTCTGGGGCAACTGGTCCAGGGCGACCTGGCGCCCGAGGTTGAGGCGGCGCTGGCTGTGTTGTCGGAAGGCGAGCTTTGCCATGCCCCGGTGCGCTCGCGCTTCGGTTGGCATATTCTGAAGGTTGATCGCCGAGACGAGGGGCGACGTCTGCCCTTCGCGCATGTTCGGCCCTGGATCGAGCAGATGCTGGAAGAGCGGGCCTGGCGCGCCGCGGCCGCCCGCTATGTCGCCGATTTGGGCGAAGCGGCGCGGGAGGGCGGCGTGGCCCTGAGCCTGAGCGCCAGGGGCGAGGTGAGCGCCGGACCGTTGTCGTTGGGGGATCTTCTGGGCGGAGGCGGCGAACACCTGAGCGGTTGGCTGGAGGAAGCCGATCCAGAACTGGCCGGCCTCGCTCGATCGGCTAGCGCCGCCGCGGGTCAGACGATGAGCAACTATGTTCATGGGATTCTGCGCGATCATCTGACCGCGGCCGATGACGAGGAATGGACCCGACTGCTTTCCGCCGCCAAGGACGCCGAAGATCCGGCTCTGGCTTGCGCGCGGGTGGTCCTGCGGCTGAAATTGCAACCGGCGCCTCGGACCTTCACCCTTCTGAAGCGACGCTGAGAGAAGGGCAGGGCGCCATGAAGGGGCGGTTGCCGAAAAACCTGCGGGTCGGACACATCGATGCCTTGCCCGTAGAATTGGCGGCGTCGCCGCTCGACTGGCTAGTCGCGGAACATGATCGTCAGCGTCAGCTCTGTCAGGTGATCGACGAGGCGGCCTCGCTCGCGCAGCCGCCCGCCGGTCTCCTGGCGGAGATCATCGCCTTTCTTCGACATGACCTCCCCCTGCATGTGATTGATGAGGAGGAGGACCTTTTTCCTTTGCTGCGCCGACGCTGTCGGGTCGAAGACGACATTCGGCGCGTGCTGGGACTGCTTTCAAGCGATCACCATGCCGAGGCGGCGAGCGCGACGCGCCTGGCCGATCGTCTAGAGGCTGTGCTTGCGAGTGGCGGCGCGCCTTCGCAGGCGGCCGACCTGGTGCGCTCCATGCACAATTTCACCCAGAGGGAGCGACGCCATATCGCCTTGGAGAATGCGGTCGTTCTGCCGATCGCCCGCCTGCGCTTGACCCCGTTCGATCTGAACAGCCTGTCCCGCCGCCTGTTGGCGCGGCGCGGGCGCGTCTGAGTTAAGGAGAAGCGGCGTGATTGATCAATTGCTGGAGGCCAATCTGCGGTGGGCCGCGACCAAGACTCGCATGGAGGAAGATTACTTCCGTCGCTTGGCGCGTCAGCAGCAGCCGGAATATTTGTGGATCGGCTGCTCGGACAGCCGCGTGCCGGCCAACGAGATCGTGGGGCTGGATCCCGGCGAGCTGTTCGTGCACCGCAACATCGCCAACCTGGCCTCGCCCCAGGACATCAACTTCCTGTCCGTGCTGCAGTATGCCGTGGAGGTCATAAAGGTGCGCCACGTCATCGTCTGCGGTCACTACGGCTGCGGCGGCGTGCGGGCGGCCCTGACGCGACGCAGACAGGGCTTGATCGACCACTGGCTCCAGCCTGTACGGCGACTGGCTCAGGACCGATCGGCGGACCTGAACCTGATTGGCGATCCCGACATGCGGGTTAACCGCCTGTGCGAATGCAACGTCATGGCTCAGGTCGAGGCGGTTGCCGGCAATCCCTTCGTACGCGACGCCTGGCGGCGAGGGCAGCCGCTCACGGTCCACGGCTGGATCTACTCCATCCAGGACGGGCTGCTGCGCGACCTCGAAGTCAGTGTTTCGGCGCCGCCTCGCTTGCTCCGGCGAACGTCCTGATGACGCCCGTCGTCATCCTGGCCGGCGGAGAGGGCCGGCGGATGGGGGGGCGAAAGCCCGAGCGGATTCTGGCCGGACGATCCTTGATCGTCCGCGCCATCGAGCGGGCGAGGATGTGGGGCGATCCGATCGCAGTCGCATTGCGTCGCGAGGATCAGTGGCCGCATCCAGAGCCCGGCGTAGCCCTGATCTTGGATGATCCGACCCTCGAGGGACCTATGGCGGGACTGTCGTCGGCCCTTGAATGGGCGCTATCCCAAGGTCGGAATCGGGTTCTGGTGACACCCTGCGACGCCCCCTTTCTGCCGAAGAATCTGGCCGTCCGGCTGGAGGAGGGGCTAAGATCTGATGCGGGTGCGGCCTTGGCGGCGACTCCGGGGCGGCTGCATCCCGCCTGCGCTCTTTGGCGCGTGGAGAGCTTGGCCATGATCCGGTCCGAGGCTGCGCAGGGACGTACCTCCCTTCGGGGAGTCGCAGCCCGGGTGGCGGCGGCGATCGTCGAATGGCCGCTCGTGGAGGCGGACGCTTTCGCGAATATAAACTCCCAGGAAGATCTCTGGCGGGCGCAGACGCTGCTGGATGACAATCCATCTTGCTGATTTGCTGAAACGCAAACGGGGGGCACCGACCAAGGCCCAAGGTAGCGGCAGGAGGTAAGACGCTGTGCCGATCCCTATGGAACAATGCGTGCAGGGCCGCCAAGAGGCGACGACCAGCGAGATGCGGCGCGTTCTGACGGATGCCCTAGGGCTAGCCGATCGGCTGGAGCCCCAGTTGGCTTGCCACGAAGCCTGGCCGCATGGCCTTGGGGACATCCTTGCGGATCTTCTTGATCTGTTTGAGGATCACATAGGCCGGGAAGCGAGGGGGTTCGGCGCCAGGGAGTGCCGTCTTCTTCCGGTGCTGAATGAGGACCACCAGGCGCTCAGCGCGGGACTCCAGGCGGTTCAGAAAGCGACCCGGCGCCTTACAGCGCCCCAGGACGCCTGCGCCGATTGGAAACGCCTGTACCGCCAGTGCTTCCGTCTGCACCAGTCGCTGCTGATGCGGATTCAGCGCGAAGACAAGATCCTCAGCGGCATACGCGTCTGAAACCGGGCCTGTCATGCCGAAGGATGGTCTCGTCTCATCCGCGCGAAAATCTACTGACAGCGTCAGGCGACATGGTTCAGAACTGTCACGCGCACGAGCTCGGAAAGGCTTCGGACCTGCATCTTGGTCATGACGTTGGCGCGATAGACCTCCACTGTCCGGGGACTGATGCCAAGATCATAGGCGATCACCTTGTTCGCATGACCGGCGATCAGGCCGTCCAGCACCTGTCTTTCACGCGTCGACAGGGTTTCGAGCCTTTCGACCACGAGCCGATCTGCAGCCGATGCCGCCCCGTCGGAGGAGTTGTCGAGCGCCTGACGAAGGGCGTCCAGAAGAACCTCGTCCGTGAACGGTTTCTCGATGAAATTCTGGACGCCGGCGCGAATGGCCTCAATAGCGAGCGGTACGTCGGCATGACCGGTCATGACCACGACAGGCAGGATCACGCCTCGCGCGCGAAGCTGGCGAACCAGTTCGATCCCGCTCATGTCCGGCATCCGAACATCAGTCAGAATGCAGCCTTCGAGCGTCTTCTCGTCGGCAGCTTCGAGCAACTCCACCGCGCTGGCATATAGGCGGGTGGTTATGTCGTTTGTTTCCAGCATGAAGGCTAGAGAATCCCGCAAGGCGGGGTCGTCATCGACCACATGCACCATGGGGTCATGCGTCGTCGTCATTCGACTTCTCCTGTTCAGCGATTTTTAGAGTGAAGGCGAACTTGGTGCCGCCCTGAGGATTGGGTTCGGCCCAGATGCGTCCCCCGTGAGCCTCGATGATGGTGCGGCAGATCGACAGCCCGATGCCCATCCCGCTGCGCTTGGTCGTCATGAAGGGTTGAAACAGCACGTCCGACATGGAGGCGGCGAGACCGGCGCCGGTGTCCGAAACCGTCACGCGCGCGTCTTCCTGATCCTGTTGAAGCGAGATGGTGAGCCGCCGCACCGGCTGGTCTTCCATCGCCTCCATGGCGTTCCGGATCAGATTGAGCACCACCTGCTGGACCTGGACGCGGTCGGCCAGAACGAGGTCCACCGACGGGTCGAAAGCGAACTCTACCCGGACCCCGTGTTCCTTGGCGCCGACGAGCGCGAGCGCCCCGGCTTCCTCGATCAGCTTGGGCAGGCTCTCGATCTGTTGTTCGACCTCGCCGCGCGCCACGAAATCTCGCAGACGACGAATGATCTCGCCGGCGCGGAGCGCCTGATCCCGCGCCTTGCCGAGAGCATCCTCAAGCCGGTCGCCCCGGATGTCAGCCTTGTCCAGCAGGCGGATTGAGCCGTTCAGATAATTGGTCAGAGCGCTAAGGGGCTGGTTGAGTTCGTGGGCCAAAGCGGAGGCCATCTCCCCCATGGCGGTCAGGCGTCCAATATGTATCAGCTCCGTCTGCAGGTCTTGAAGACGCGCTTCCGTGGCTTGGCGTTCCGTCAGGTCACGAACAAAGCCCGTGAAGAAGCGCTGATCTCCCGATCGCATCTCGCCGACGGCGAGCTCCATAGGAAAAGTCGACCCATCCTTGCGTTGCCCCACCACCACTCGGCCTTGGCCTATGATGCGCTTCTCGCCTGTCGTCATGTAGCGTTCGAGATAGCCGTCATGAGCGGCCTTATAGGGCTCCGGCATCAGCCGTTTGACATTCTCTCCCACGACCTCTTCGAGGGACCAGCCGAACATGCGTTCCGCAGTGGGGCTGAAGGATCTTATTACGCCGTTCTCAGTGATGACCACCATGGCGTCGGGAACGGTGTCGAGAATGGACTGCAGGTGAGCTTCCCGCGCTCTCAAATGGGCGTTTACCGCTCCGGCCTGGGTGCGCATGCGATGCAGGAGTTCGCCGCCGAAACTGATCAGTCCGCCGAGTATGAGAAAGACCAGTGCGGCCAGGAAGTCGCCCTGTGTCTGTTCGCCGCCCTGCCAAGTGACGAGTAGACCGCCGCCTGCGCCCAGGAGCGTGGCCAGAAAGCCGGGTCCGACCCCGCCGAGGGCGGCTGCGCCGGCGACCACGGGAACGAAAAACAAGAAGGCGATACGGTCGCCCAGTTCCGATCCCATGGCCGTACGGGCGCTGTAGGCCGCTAGGACGCCCGCCAGGGCCAGGACAAAACCGGCGACATATCGGCGCGAGGCTTGGCCTTGCGATGACGCCTTGGGGCGTGGAGCCGCTTGTTGCATCGTATTGACCGTCGCGCTCCCGGCGCCGAAGGAGCGGCCAGTCTGGCGGATTCCGCACAGCAACACCATGCGCCGGATTGGATTTCATCAATGGCCGTTTGACCGAGGTCAAACTCGGCGGCGGCAGCGGCGGCTATATATGAAGCGGGTCTTCATAATGGATCGCTTCAATGAAACGCTGTCGCTTCGCCGTCACGGCCCTTACCGCCTTATTCCATGATGCGGCTCCAACATGAGTTTTTTTAGAAGAGGCGGCGGCGTGCGTCTGGGGCCGGCAGGGCTCTGATGCTGGAGAAACGGGCTGAAAAACTGGAGGCGAGCGTTTCCCTGTTCAGGGAGGGCCGTACACCGGTCAATACAGATAGGGTGGCGCTTCTGCGCGCCGTCGATGAGACCGGCTCGATCAGCGGCGCCTCCCGGCGACTGGGGCTTAGCTATCGAGGCGCCTGGGACCAGGTGCAGGCTCTCAACAACCTGTTCGATACCGCCCTGATCACGTTGGAGCGGGGGCGGCTGAACAAGGGCAATGCTGTCCTCACGCCGCGAGGGCGGGCCATGATCGATATTCTCGAGCGAATGCGGTCGGAACTGGCCGTCGCCCTCGCGCGGATTGGGGAGCGCCACGGCGATATCGCGGAGGATCTGTTCTGGAGCTTGGGGATGAAGACTAGCGTGCGCAACGCCCTTCGCGGGAGAGTGACAGGCGTCACGCGCGGCGTGGTGAACGGCGAGGTCGTTGTCGCCCTGACCGATGAGGCGGAGATCGTCTCCATCCTGGCCGTTCGCGATATCGATTCGCTCGGTCTAAAGCTCGGCGGCGCCGTCGTCGTCCTGATCCAGGCAAGCGACATCGTTCTCATCCAGGGCGAAGACCTGCGGACATCGGCGCGCAACCGGCTGCGGGGACACGTGAGCGGCCGAGAGGACGGCCTGGTCAGCAGTGAAATCAGCTTGAACATCGGCGGAGCGAAGACGCTCGTCGCCGTCATAACCCTGGAGAGCGCGCGGGCGCTCGATTTGCGCCCCGGTGCGACGGTGACCGCCCTGGTCAAGGCCCCCCATGTCATCCTTGCGACGGAGATCTGATATGCGTTTCCTCTTGCCCCTGACCGCCATGTTGCTCCTCGCGCCCTATCCCGTCCTGGCCCAGTCCTTGATTCTGGGAGGCTCGGGCGGCGAGACGGTCGCTCTTGATGCGCCCGACCTTGAGGCCTTCCCCCAGGAAACGGTCGATCTGGAGAGCCACGGCGCCGTCGTGACCTATGCCGGTCCCCTGTTGTTTGAGCTTCTGGGCCTGGCGGGCGCGCCGGAGAGCGCGGCCATGCATGGAGCCGCCCTGGCCAAGGTGGTTCGGATCACCGCCTCCGACGGCTATCAGGTCGTTCTGAGCCTCGGCGAGACCGATCCCGGACTGCGCGCGGCCCGGACGATCGTTGTCGCCCCGCAGGCTCTGGTTGACGCCCACCGTGCGGCGGGATTCCGGGTGATCGTCGAGGATGAGCTGCGGCCGGCCCGGTCGGTCTATGGCGTGACGCGGATCGAGATTCTGGATCTGGGCCAGGCTCTGCCGCGCGCGGGATCGCATCATTGACCGGGACGGACAGGCTTCCCGCAATGGGCCGGCGCGGATTCGTCGGCCTGTTCCTGGCGGCCTCGCTGATGTCGGGGTGCGGTGCACCCGCCGGCCAAACTGAAAAGGCCCCCGTGGTTTTCGCCGCTGCAAGCCTTCAGGAGGTGCTGGGCGACGTTTCCGAAACCTGGGTGCGGCGCGGTCACCCGGCGCCGGTGATCTCCATCGCCGGATCTCCGTCCCTGGCGCGTCAGATCGAGGCAGGCGCGGGCGCCGACCTCTTCATCTCGGCGGACGAAGCCTGGATGGACACGCTGCAGGATCAGGGGCGCGTGGTTGTCCCCTCGCGCGCCATCCTCGCGCGGAATCGCCTGGTGCTCGTGGCGGCCACGCCGGCGACCTCGCTGAATTTGCGCGATGAGACTGCCTTTGATGCGGCGTTAGGCGAGGGAAGGCTGGCTATCGCAGATCCGGAGACAGTTCCGGCCGGACGCTATGGCAAGGCCGCCCTCAAGTCTCTTAACCTCTGGTCGAGCGCCGAGGGGAGATTGGCGCCCACCGAGAACGTGCGCGCCGCTCTGGCCTTGGTCGAACGCGGCGCCGCGCCTCTCGGCGTCGTCTATGCGACCGACGCCCGCGCGTCCAAGAAGGCGGACGTGGTCGCAGTCCTTCCCGCCCTGTCTCACCCGCCGATCGTCTATCCCGTCGCCCGGTTGACGCGATCGGATAATCCGGAGGCGGAGGCCTTCAGACGCTTCCTTCTTTCCGAAGAGGCGGCCGCCCTTTTTCGGGCGCGCGGTTTTGCGGCGGGAGCAGAGTGATGCTCCAGGCCGCCGACTGGAGCATCGTGGCCTTGTCGCTGAAGGTGGCTGTGGCGGCAGTTCTTGGGGCCTTGCCTCCGGCGTGCGCCTTGGCCTGGCTGCTGGCCCGCGTCCGATTTCCAGGCAAGGTGCTGCTGGACGGCCTGGTCCACCTGCCGCTGGTGGCGCCTCCTGTAGTCGTCGGTTGGCTCCTGCTCAGTCTGCTCGGGCCTGCCGCGCCGGCGGGGCGGTGGCTTGAAGAGACCTTGGGGCTGGAACTGATGTTTCGCTGGACCGGCGCGGCCGTAGCGGCCGGTGTTATGGCCCTTCCGCTCATGGTGCGGTCCATGCGTCTCTCGTTTGACGGCGTGGACCAACGGCTGGAAAACGCCGCCCGCAGTTTAGGCGCCAGTCGGGTTCGCGTCTTCTGGAGCGTGAGCTTACCCCTCGCTGCGCCGGGCGTTCTCGGCGCCCTGGTTCTCGGGTTCGCCCGCGCGCTTGGCGAATTTGGAGCCACGATCGCCTTCGTCTCCAATATCCCCGGCCAGACCCGAACCCTTTCGTTGGCCATTTACAGCGCCCTGCAGACGCCGGGCGGAGAAGGAACGGCGACCCGTCTGGCGGTTCTGTCCATGCTCGTATCCCTCGCTGCCTTGATCGGGTCTGAGGCCATGGTCAGAAAAGGGCGCCGTCATGCGTCTTGAAGCCGACATAAGTATGGGGAGCGGCGAGGTGCGCCTCGCCGCCCGATTTCGGATCGACCAGCCCCTGTGCGTGGTAACCGGCGCCTCGGGCGCGGGCAAGACGACCTTGCTCCACATGATCGCCGGTCTGCGGCGGCCCGACAGGGGATACATCCGCCTGAACGGCGTGACGCTGTTCGATTCAGCCGCAGGAATCAACTTGGCGCCCGAACGTCGGGCGATGGGCTGCGTCTTCCAGGACGACCGCCTCTTCCCCCACATGGACGTCAGGGCCAATCTGCTCTTCGGCCGCGGCGATCGCGGGTGCGTCGAAGCGGCGGCGGAATTCGATCAGGTGACGGACGCGCTCGATCTGGGCGGTCTGCTCCGTCGTCGTCCGGCCAGCCTGTCAGGCGGCGAGAAACGGCGAGCGGCGTTGGCGCGTGCCCTGTTGCAGCGCCCGGCGCAGCTTCTTTTGCTCGACGAACCCTTGACCGGTCTTGACGCCGCGCGCCGGGAGGCGGCCCTAGGTCTGATTGAGCGTCGGCGGGACCAGATGAGAACAGGCATACTCTATGTAACGCATCAGACGCCCGAAGTGCGGCGACTGGGCGGCGCCCATCTGCGGGTCGGGTCCGGCGGTACAGGCTTTGCGTCGGCGCAAATTCCGCCGCTTGACGGTGTCGTAGAAACGCCCTTGTCGCGGTTGTTCGCGGCCACCTGATCCAAGGAAAGTCACATGATCACCAGACGCATGGCCATGGGCGGGGCCGGGCTGATTCTGCTCGGCGCCGCAGCCAAGCCTGCTGTCCACCAGGTCCGGATGCTCAATCGCGGCACAACCGGCTCTATGGTTTTTGAGCCCGCCTTGATCCGGGCCCGTGTCGGGGACGTTGTTCGCTTCATCCCCACAGATCCCGGCCATAACGCCGAACTGATCAGGGGGATGGCGCCGGCCGGCGTTCCCTTGGCCAGGGGTTTGATGAACCGGACCCTGGACCTGCCGGTCAGCCGTCCCGGCCTCTACGGTGTGAAATGCGCGCCGCACCTGGGAATGGGCATGGTGGCCCTGATCGCTGTAGGCAATGTGAGAGGCGAGATGGCCGACTTCCAAGCGGCGACGGCTCGCCTTCCGAATCTGTCTCGTCGCAGGATGACGGGCTTGCTGCAGCAGGCGGCCTGACCGGGCGCAACTCCGGTGTTTCCCCTAGGCGAGATACCCGAATACCTGGTGGTGAGGACCAGGCCTAGCTTGGCGGCGTCAAACGATGAGGTTGTCATGCACGCCGCCTTCACTCTCCCGCCAGCGGTCTCTACGGCTGCGCCCCCTGTCTCGGATTCCTCGTGCCGGCTCTGCAAGGCCTTCGCCGACAGCCAGGCCGCGGCGACCCGGGTCAACGTGGGAGAGGAAGTTTTCATCGAGGGCGACGAGGCCGATTTCGCCTATCGGGTGGAAGAGGGCGTGCTGATGAGCTACCGCATGCTCGGCGACGGTCGACGTCAGGTCGTCGACTTCCATCTGCCGGGCGAGTTTCTCGGCCTGGAGGCGGGCGTGGAATATTCCCTCACCGCCCAGGCTGTGACCCCGGCCAAGGTGATCGCCTTGGGCCGTCGTCGGCTGGCCATGCTCGCGGCCGACGATGTCCGCCTGACCCGGGACCTCTGGTCGGCGACTGTGGGCGCCTATCAACGCAGCCAGGATCATGCGGCGATCCTGGCGCGCCAGAGCGCCACTGAGCGCGTGGCCGCCTTCCTTCTGAGCTATGCTCGCCGCATCGGCGCGGTCAGGGACATGACCCTGCCGATGAGTCGGCAGGACATGGCGGACTTTCTCGGCCTCGCCATCCACACGGTCTCGCGGACGCTTACCCATCTTGAGGCCGACGGCCTCATCGCGGCGCGGTCCAGCCGTCAGGTGCGTCTGATGCGCAGGGATCGGCTGATGGCGCTCTGCCCATGACGTCGCCCGGCCCGAACGAGGCTGGCGAGCGCCCGCAGCCGGAACTGGCCGGACGCCATGCGCCGCGCACCTTCTCCGATGGGCTGGCGAGCGCTGCGGTTAAGGCGCTGCGCGCCTGCGCCGGCGGCTTCTTCGCCAGAAGATACGGACACAGGGCCGTTGTTCTGGAAACCATAGCTGCGGTGCCGGCCATGGTGGCGGCTACCCTGACGCACCTGCGGGCCCTGCGGACGACGACTGACGACCGGGGCCGCGTCCGGGCGCTGCTGGAGGAGGCGGAGAACGAGCGCATGCATCTGATGACTTTTGTCGAGATATACCGCCCGGGCCTCGTCGAACGTCTCGCTATCATGGCGGCTCAGGGCGCCGCCTACCTTGTCTTCGGTCTGCTGTATCTCATCTCCGCGCCTACGGCCCACCGGCTGGCTGCCTATCTCGAGGAAGAGGCGGTGGCTAGCTACACCCAGTATCTGGCGGAAATCGACGAAGGGCTCAGTCCCAACCCGGGAGCCCCCAGGATCGCCCGGGACTATTGGGGGCTTCCGGAAGACGCGACGCTCTGGGACGTGATCTTCATGGTACGCGCGGACGAGGCTGGCCATCGCGACGTCAACCACGCCATAGCCGACGAGCTGGCCAGCACGCACGACCGCAAGTCCGTCTCGGACAAACCCCACTGGACGGCGTCCTGAACGCGTTCCGCCCCTGTCCTTCGAGCTGCGCAATGATTGATTTGCTTCCCCCTGAATGGCTCCCCTTCGCTTCGAAATCGTTGCCGCGTTACACCAGCTATCCGACGGCGATCGCCTTCCAGCCGCTAGCGGCTGGCGACGTTTCCTGGCTGAAGGGGGGGACCGACGCCGCCCTTTCGCTCTATGTCCATGTGCCCTTCTGTGAGCGGCTTTGCTGGTATTGCGGATGCAACACCACCATCGTGTCCTCCTATGATCGCATCGCCGCCTTTCAGGGGGCCCTCCTGAAGGAGATCGATCTCTGGAGACTGAGGACGCCGTCCTGGAGAGGAGAGGTCCGCCATCTTCATTTCGGGGGCGGAAGTCCGAACGCCCTGCGGGCGGAAGACTTTTTGGCGATTGTCCAGGCCCTGCAGGATGTCTTCGTTTTCGCGCCTGACGCCGAGATCGCCGTCGAACTCGACCCGGCCTTGCTCAATCCCGGCTTCATCGACGGCCTGAGTCAGGCCGGAGTCACGCGCGCGAGCCTCGGCGTCCAGACCTTCGACCCCGAGGTGCAGGCCCTTATCAACAGGCCACAACCCTTCGCCCAGGTGGAGGATGCGGTGAAACGGCTCCGGCAGGCGGGCGTTCGGAGCGTCAACTTCGACCTGATGTATGGTCTGCCGGCCCAGACGCCGGACAATGTGGCCGCCACGACCAGGCTGGCGGTTTCGCTTGAACCAGATAGGCTTGCGGTTTTCGGCTACGCTCACGTGCCCTGGATGAAGAAGCACCAGAAGCTCATCGACGAGGGGGTCCTCGCGGATGTCGCCGGTCGATGGGCCCAGGCTGGAGCTGCAGACCTCGTCCTGACCGGGAGCGGCTATCGCAGGATCGGTCTCGATCACTACGCCCGGCCTGATGATCCTCTGTGCCAGGCCATGGATGAGCGGCGTCTGCGACGGAATTTTCAGGGTTATACCGACGATCCGGCTTCGATTCTCGCGCCCTTCGGTCCCTCGGCGATCGGCCAATGGCCTTCGGGGATGACCCAGAACGCCGTCGATACGCGAACATGGCGTGAGGCCGTGCACGAGGGGCGTCTGCCCGTCGCTCGCTTCCTCGCGGTGAAGGAGGAGGATCGGTTGCGAAGCGAGGTGATCGAGAGTCTGATGACCTATCTCGACGCCGATTTGGAAGCGGTCTGTCTGCGCCATGGTGTCGAGGCGGGGCGGCTGGACGCCTGCCTCGAGGCGCTCCGTCCACTTGAGAATGCCGGCCTGTGTGAGATGGCGGGGCGGCGCGTGCGAATTCCCGAAGCCGCTCGCCGACTGGCGAGGGTCACCGCTGCCGCCTTCGATGCTCGCCTCAACGAGGCCGCAGGGCGGCATGCTCGGGCCATTTAAAGCCCGGCCTGTGGCCTCAGGCGCGCTTGATGATCTGGGCCTTCACTTGACTCGATCCTGGCTCGCCAATCTCCGCCGGGGCTTGGCGTAGAACGCGGCCTCTCGCGCCTGTTCGCCGCGGGCGCAGCCGGAGGAAGCGCGCGGGAATAGCGCGCATGGTCCAAGTAGCGAGCCGGCTTGAGAAACCTCAAGAGGGGGCTTGATCGATTCCGTCGATGAACTTGATCCCCGACCAGATCGAGGTGGCCGCCTCGCGCTAAGACAGCGCTCATCTGAAAAACTGTGAGGCAGTCATGCCCTTCTATTCGACAAAGACCTATGGAGCAGAGCGAGGGCTTACCTGCGCCTATCGTCAGTGGACCGCCTCGACGGATTGCCAGCTGCTGCACGGCTATTCCTTGGGGTTCCGATTCACGTTCGCCGCCGAAACCCTGGACGTGCGGGGCTGGGTCGTTGATTTCGGCAAGGACGGCTTCGGCATGATCAGAAACTGGCTTCACGAGACCTTCGATCACACCCTGCTGGTGGCCGCCGACGATCCTGCGCGAGGCATATTCGAGAAGCTGGCCGTGGCTGGACTAGCGGACCTGCGCATCGTGCCGGGAACCAGTTGTGAACGTCTGGCCGAATACGTTTTTGAGGCGGTTCAGAACATGGTTCACGAGGCGAGTCGGGGCCGATGTCGGCTGCGTTCGGTCGAGTGTTTGGAGCATGGCGCCAACAGCGCCCTCTATGAGCATCCCGATGCCCAGATGCGTCAGACTGTCGATGAGGTCATGCGCGCGGTGCTGAGCGCCCTGCCCTGAAGGGCCTGTGAATGATCGTCACCCTGGAGGGCGCGGTTCAGCGTGGCGCTACCGCGCCCTTTTCGACGTTCGGGCTGCGTGCCGTCGGGGTGCCTTGACCCCGGTCAAGGCCCGGTTCGGACGTGTTTTTGCCAAGCGGCAAGCGAAGCCGTTGAAGGGCGAACTAAGGTCGCGCCATGTTGCTATTCTGTCTTCTCAGGGGGCTATCGCTCTGGATTCGATCCCCGCGCAGGCGCCCCGAATGATCGGCGTCCCGCCAAGCCTGGCTGACAGTGCAGTGGCCGAAGCGGTCCTGCTGGCCCTGCGCGCGGCGCCGGAGAGAGTGCTGGCCCAGGGGCTGCGTGATCTTCGTCGCCGTAGGCCCGACCTCTTCGCGCGCCTGAACGACATCGGCGCCGCCACGATCGTCATCGCGCCGAATGATCTGCCGGTGGCTTTCCGACTGTCGCCGATGGCCGAGCGCCATCCAGTCGAGGTGGTCGGCCGCCGAGACGCGCGGCCCAGTGCGGCGCGGATTTCTGGTCCTCTGGTCTTGTTGCTGGAGGTGCTGGACGGGTCCTTGGACGCCGACGCGGCCTTTTTCTCGCGGCGTTTGGTGGTGACGGGTGACACCCAGACGGTGGTCGGTCTGCACAATACGCTGGAGGCGGCGGAACTGGCGCCGTCCGACCTGCTGGGCGTGCCGCAGGGCCTGCGCGAGCTGACAAACGTCTGGGCGCGACGAGGGCTGAAATGGATGAGTCGTTCGGAGGCGCGAGCTTGATGGGGTCGATTGAACTGGTCTGTCCCGCGGGCTCGCCGGCCATGCTCAAGGCCGCGGTCGAGGCGGGAGCGGACAGCATCTATTGCGGGCTGAGGGACGACACCAATGCGCGGAATTTTCCGGGCCTGAACTTCTCGCCCCAGGAGTTGGCCGAGGCGTCGACCTGGGCGCAAACGCGGGGGCGCAAGGTTCTGGTCGCGGTCAACACCTTCGCCCGACCAGGAGAAAGCGCGCGCTGGCGCGCTTCGATCGACGCCGCTGCGTCGTCGGGCGCGCATGCCGTGATCGTGGCCGACCTCGGTCTGCTGGCCTACGCCCGCGAGCGCTGGCCGGATCTGAGGCTGCATCTCTCGGTGCAGGCGGCGGCCGGTTCGCCCGAGGCGATCCGCTTCTACGCCGAGACCTACAACGTCCGCCGTGTGGTCCTGCCGCGCGTCCTGAGCGTGCAGGAGATCGCCGCAATGAGGCGCGAGATCGAAACCGAGACTGAGGCCTTCGTCTTCGGCGGTCTGTGCGTCATGGCCGAGGGGCGCTGCGCCCTGTCGTCCTATGCGGCCAAGCGGTCGCCGAATCTGTGCGGAGTCTGCTCACCGCCCGCGGCGGTGGCCTATACCGAGGAGGACGAGACCCTGGTTTCGCGTCTCGCGGGCTATGCTCTTGACCGCTACGAGCTTGGTGAGAAGGCGGGCTATCCCACCCTGTGCAAAGGGCGTTTCGAAGCGCGCGGTGTCCTGTCCTACCTCTTCGAAGACCCGGTCAGTCTGAACGCCATGGGGCTGCTGGCCGGCTTGCGGGCGGCGGGAGTGACGGCGGTCAAGATCGAGGGGCGCCAGCGCGGCAAGGCCTATGTCGCGCGCGTCGCCAGTGCCTTCCGGCAGGCCATCGACGCCCTGGACGCCGGCGGCGATCCGCAGAATTACGAGCATCTCCTGACCGATCTGGCCGAAGGGGGACGCGAGACGTCCGGCGCCTACAAGAAGACCTGGCGATGATGGAAAATCCGATGCAGATCACCCTCGGGCCCCTGATGTTCCACTGGCCGCCTGAACGGCTGGCCTCCTTCTACGAGGCGATCGCCGCAGAGCCTACGATCGACCGCGTTTATCTGGGAGAGGTGGTATGCGGAAAACGGTCGCCTCTCACAGAACATGCCTTGGCGGCGGCGGCCGAAAGGCTCGCCGATGCGGGCAAGGTCGTAGTCTGGTCAGGTCTTGCCCTGCCCGCGACCGTTCGGGACCGCAAGGCGATCGCGACCCTGACACAAGCCTCTGATCTGATCGAGATCAACGATGTTTCAGCCATGCTGGCGCGCGACGGGCCGTTCGTCGCTGGCCCCTTGCTGAACGCCTACAACGAAGGCGCGGTCGAGGAACTGGTGCGGCGGGGCTGCGTGCGTCTCTGTCCCAATGTCGAACTGTCGCTGGAGGCGATTAGTAAGATCGTCCGGTTCCATTCTGCCTTGGAAATCGAGTTCTTCGCCTTCGGCCGTCTGCCGCTGGCGCTTTCGGGACGCTGCTATCATGCGCGCAGCCATGGCCTGCACAAGGACGGCTGCCAGTTCGTCTGCGATCAGGATCCGGACGGAATGACGCTGCGCACGCTGGAAGGCGAGGCCTTTTTGGCGGTGAACGGCGTCCAAACCCTGTCGCACGGAGTGCAACTGGTCGATGTTCCGGCGGCGGCGTTGCGAGCGGCGGGCGTGACGGCTCTGCGTCTGTCGCCCCATTCCGGGGACATGACGGCGGTCGCTCGCGCGTTCCGCGCCTATGCCGACAATCTGCTGACGCCATGCGAACTCGCAGAAGATGTGCGAACGGCGGGCGCGCCGGGGCCGTTCGTCAACGGCTATCTGCGAGGCGAAGCGGGGGGCGAGCCCTCCCGCTTCGGCTGATGAGACTGTCGGCGCCGCGCCTTGGGCGCGCCTTGCTGCGAAATCGCATTGATGGGCTCGACCGACGGATCATCAGGCTTTTGGCCGCCCGACAACGGCTGACGGATGCAATGGCGGCCTTCAAGACGGCGGATGCCGTGCGGGATGAACAGCGCATTGCCGCAGTCCTGTCGCATGTTCGAAACCAGGCCGAGATGCTCGACCTCTGCCCGGATCTGATCGAAGGGATGTGGCGTCGGCTCATGGAAGTCAGCGCTAGAAGGCAGGAACGCCGTCTGCGAGGAGCGAGACGTCACGCCTTGCGCCGATCACCCTGCGGCTGACGGGCAGGTGAGCCGCCAGGAGGGCTTGATTGGGATGAAGGGCCGGACATTGCATGTGGATGATCCGGCCTCTGGATCAGGCGGCTTTCCAGGCTGGCTCGAGAGCCACGTGCGGAGGGCAGGGCGACGCCGGCTGCACCGGAAGTCCGCCCAGTTCATTGGCGTAGCCGTGGTTGACGTCGCGATGGTGAGCTTCGTCAGCTCGCACGACGAGCACCACATCCCGAAGCGTGGCCTCTTCCGGCAAGCCCCAGTAACGTTTGGCGATTCCAGGGGCCGGGATGTTGGGTGATCGTCCCTCGTCGATCTCCGCAAGGTAGTGAGTATAGCTGATCACGGCCTCCTCCTCGAAGTAGCCGACCACGCGATGGGCGGTCTTGGCGGAGGCTAGGTAGAGGAGGAAGAAGAAGACGTAGAACACCCATTGCACACCGACGATGACGAAGCGTTCGAATAGCGTCGGCTTCGATACCTCGATGAAGGTCATCAGATGCATCCGCTCGTTTTCGGCTTCATCCATCAAGGTTTTGATCCACCCCTTGTCGTCACACATGCGACGAAGGCAGGCCAGGTGATTGATGGTCGCTCCGACCATGCCGGGAACTGCAGCGACGGTCTCCAGGACTACGGCTCGGTGACCATAACGTTTGGCGAAGAAGGTATCGGCGCAAAAGCGCAGCAACTTGGTGAAACTGAAGGCGACGCGATCCGACAGGCCCTTCGGCCGGTGGTGGGCGGAAATATCTATGATGGGGCCGTTCATGTCTGATGTCCCTGGAGGCGGCCGGCCCGTATGGCCGACGCTCTGCGATGAACCGGCTTTAGGCTAGGGAGGTGGTGTCCAGTATCCGGGAGTTCACCCTAGGGGATGTCCCGGAGGCGCGAGGGAACAAGGCCTGCAAGCAAGTTGTCGGCGCGGCGCCTGGCTTTTTCTTCGGTTGAAGCGGGTTGAGGCTGGCCCCCTTGACGGCTGGCATTGTCGCACGGGGTGCAAGGGGTCGATGTCCGGCGACGAATCCGCGGGCGGCGGGCGCACGAGCCTTCCACGCCTACGCTTATGGGGGTTGCAACCGGTCGAACCGGCCGAGCGAGTGCGGTAGGACGATCTCCCAGCTGCCATCGTCGCGGTGGTCTGCGGCGACTGGAAGCAGGGCTGCGAACGACTGAAGTTAGCCCGGTAAAGCCCTTTTTTTGATCTCTTCATTCACCAGTGCGGCGAACTCGCTGAAGAGGGCGGTGCGGACGTTCGGCTCGCTCCAGTAGGGGTTTGTGAAGACGCATCGGATCAGGATTAGGCTGGACGTGTCCGCCGTCCCGCGCCAGCGTGCGACATGACGCGCCACCAGCGCCGCGCTGGCTTCGCCGAGCCTAGTCTTCGACACCGAGAACTCGGGCGAGCGATGGATTGCTGCGAACAGGGCTTCGGTCCGCCGATTGACCACGGATAAGGGCTCGCCCCGAGCGGCGATGGAGAAGCAGGCGATGTTACTGTCCGCCGGCTCCAGAAAGCGGGCTTCGGCGACATGGTCGATCACCGTCGCCTGGAACTGTCGGCGCGCCCGCACTGTCTCGGCCAGAATCTTGCCCAGGCCGTCGGCATCAAAACCCAGGGTCTTCCCGGTAAGCCAGACGGCGGCTGCGCCGGCGGCCGAACGCGAACCCTCCAGCGTCGACGACCACTTGCCTGCGCCGAGTTCGGGACGATCCAGGTAGGGAGCGTCGAAGGCCGATACGGCGTAGCTGGCCGCGTCGCGGGTCAGGAAGGCGCCGCAGGCGTAAGGGGTGTAGCCCAGCTTGTGCGGATCTATAGTCAGGGAATCCGCAGCGCCCATAGCCCCAAGCGCCGCCGTGGTGCGGGTGTCGAAGACCGGCCCGGCAGCCTGGAAGAAGCCCCCATAGGCTGCGTCGACATGATTCCAGATGTGGAGACCTTCGGCTTTTAGCTGTTCCAACCGCATTTGAAGCTGGTCCAGAGGGTCGATCTGGCCTGTCTCGGTGGCGCCCGCGACAGCGACGGTCATCAGGATGGGGCGGGCCTCGTCCCGGGCGCGTCGGATCAGGCGCTCCAGATCGTCCATATCCAGCCGCCCGTCGCCGTCGAGGCCGATGCTCCACAGGGAATCCTCGCCTAGGCCGAAAATATTGGCCGCCTTGCGCCATGAATAGTGGGCCGTGGCCGGGGCCAGAAGCACCGGGCCGCGCCATCGACTGGCCGAGGCCCGGTCGAGACGACGCCACACATCCATGGGATTGCCGGCGGCGGCGCTGTAACGACGTAACAGGTCGTCGTTCAGGTCGTGGGACTGCCGTAGGGCGCGGAACTGAACCCAGCCCATATGGGCGTCGGCGAAGACATCGAGCGCGCGCCCTTTTGTCTCGGCCAGGCACAGCGCCAGGCTGAGCCAGTGGTCCATGCGATACCGGGCGCGCCAGACGGCTTCCATATTGGCTGCCGTGCCACCCGAGGTGAAATGGCCCTGCGCTGTGGTGGGCCCATAGCCCAGCATTGACGCCAGCATGGCTATGGCTTCGGTCTCCAGCCTGGTGCCCACTCGGCTGGCCTCACGCGAGGTGTTGTTCGGGTTGTGCAACATAGCCGCCATCCACCCCAGCAGAGCCGGAGTCGAGATGTCCGACTTCATATGGGCGATATAGCGCGGCGTGCAGGTAGGGGTTTCGCCCGTCAGTGAACGACAGAGGATGTCGAGTTGGGCGGCCAGGGTCTCGCGATCCGCTGCGCGATGCGGCGTTGGCCCAGGGACGGCGTCATTTGGAAAAAGACCGCGTCGCCAGTCAAACCAGTGATCCAGCACAGCGGTCAGAGCACTGTGCATCCATTCGGCGTTCTCGCCGTGGGCGCCAGGAAAATAGCCGGCGGCCAGATTGGTCGCGGAAGAGGCGGAAGGGGGCATGGAGACACTCGGCGGTGCACAGGCATGAAAGGCGTCAGGTTCAAACATCGTCCCGTTTCGACCGATCCGTATTGCGTCGGAACAAATGCCTTGGCGGGCCGAACAAGCGTCGGAGGCGCTGGCGCCTCCGACATGGGCTCAGAAGCCCAGGGGCTCTATCCGCATTTAGAATATCCGCACTCAAAACAGGTGTCGCAGCCTTCCTTGCGGACCAGGCCGGGGGCGGCGCAACGCGGGCAAACGGGCCCGACGTGCGCTGCGTCGGACGCGGTCTGCGGCTCCTCCGAGGCGGGCTCGACGGCGCTCGCGCTCGCGTGGCGGCCCAGATGGCGTTCAATGACGCCGCCGATTGCTGCCAGAAGCGACGGTACATACCGCCCGTTCAACCACCCCCCGCCGCGCGGATCGAACACCGCTTTCAGTTCCTCTGCGACAAAGCGGACGTCGCCGCCCCGCCGGAACACCGCCGAGATCATGCGTGTTAGACCCAAGGTCCAAGCGTAGTGCTCCATGTTCTTGGAGTTGATAAAGATCTCGAAGGGCTGGGGACCGTCGGCGCCATCTACGTCGTTGAGCGTGACGTAGACGGCGTGCGGGCTGTCCGGCCAGTTGATCTTGTAGGTCTGGCCGTCCAGCGCCTCGGGACGAGACGCCAGGGTCAGGGCCGGGGACGGGAGCAAGTCTAGGGTCGGCTGAGGCGCGGGTACCGACGACGAGACCGACAGCACAGAGCCTGTGACGGCGTTGGGCCGATAGGTGGTCAGTCCCTTGCACCCCATTCGCCAACCATCGACATAGATATCCGAGAAGGCTTCAAAGGCGATGTCCTCCGGGCAGTTGACGGTCTTGGAGATGGAACTGTCGATCAGCGCCTGGGCCGCCGCCTGCATCCGCAGGTGATGGGCCGGGGTCAGGGTTTGAGCGGTGACGAAAACATCTTCTGGCGGCGGTGCGTCGCCGTGCAAGCGCTTCCACACGGTCAGGGCATAGTCTTCGACGTCTTCCTCGCGACGTGTTCCGTCGGGTTGCAACACCTTGCGCGTATAGGCGAAGGCGAACACGGGTTCGATACCAGATGAGACGTTGCCGGCCAGCAGGGAGGTGGTGCCTGTCGGGGCGACTGAGGTCAGACAGCCGTTCCTCAGACCATGACGAGCGATCAAGGTCCGGGTTTCCTCGTCCAGCGCCTTCAAGTTCGGCGTTTCAAGAATGGCGGGGTCGTAAAGAGGGAATGGGCCCTTCTCGGCGGCCAGTTCGGCGGAAGCGCGATAGGCTTCACGTTTGATGACGCCCATCCAAGTCCGTGTCAGCGCCTCGGCCTGTGCCTCACCGTAGCGGGCGCCGCAGAATACCAGGGCATCCGCCAGACCTGTCACGCCGAGGCCGATGCGGCGCTTGGCTCGCGCTTCGGCGGCCTGGGCTTCCAAAGGATATCGGGACACGTCGATGACGTTGTCGAGAAAGCGGATGGCAGTCCGGGTCAACTCCGCCAGCCGCGCCTCGTCCAGTGCGGCGCCGGCGGCGAATGGCCTGGGAACGAGCCGCGCCAGATTGATGGAGCCCAGCAGGCAGGCCCCATAGGGCGGAAGCATCTGTTCGCCGCAGGGATTGCTGGCGGAGATGGTTTCGCACCCCGCCAGATTGTTCCGATCGTTGACCTGATCGATAAAAATCACGCCGGGTTCAGCTGCGTCATAGGTGGCCCGCATCAGGCGTTCCCACAGATCGCGGGCGCGCACCGTTCGGAATATCTCGCCGCCGAAGATCAGGGGCCAGTCATCGTCGGCATCCAGCGCCCGCATGAAGGCGTCGCAGACCAGGACCGAGACGTTGAAATTTCTCAGTCGCGTCGGGTCGCGTTTGGCGTCGATGAAGGCTTCGATGTCCGGATGATCAATGCGGAGACAGCCCATCATGGCGCCACGCCTCTGACCCGCCGACAGGATGGTGCGACACATGGCGTCCCATACATCCATAAAGCTGAGCGGCCCGGAGGCGTCAGCGCCCACGCCCTTCACCGGCGCGCCGGATGGACGGATGGTGGAGAAGTCCATGCCCACGCCGCCGCCCTGCTGCATGGTCACGGCGGCTTCGCGCAGCGCCTCGAAGATGCCAGGTAGGTCGTCAGGAGTCGTGCCCATGACGAAGCAGTTGAACAGGGTGACGGCCCGGTTCGTGCCGGCTCCCGCCAGAATCCGCCCCGCTGGCAGGAACTGGAAATCCGACAGGGCGTCCGCGAAGGTGTCACGCCAGCAGTTCCGCGCTTTCGGCGTCTCCGCCGCTGCTATGGCCGCCGCTACGCGCGCCCAAGTCTGATCGACGGATTCGTCACCGCCGCCATCGGACGGCGTGAAGCGATATTTGCCGCGCCAGATTTCGGCGGCCAAGGGATTGTCGAACGCCATGAGGTCCTCCTTTGGGAGAAGCCAGGCTGGCTGATTCCCAAGGTTGGCGATCTGCGCGTGCGCAAACGCTCAACGGACTCCAGGCTTGATCAATGGCAAGCAAGGTCGCCTGGCATCCTCAAGCGTATCCTGAAGCTGCATCTATTGCGTCTGTAGGGTTGAAACGGGTGTGAGCCTTCGCAAGCTTCCGCGCCGAAGACCGACGTTTGCGAGGACGTTAATTCGCCTTTCTGATTCTCACGTCGCACGTCAGGGAATTTGAGAAAAAGAAATAGAAGGGCTCCGCCCTCGCGCGGGCCAGGGTGAAGCGGCTTCGCCGCCGGATCGACCGGTCTCCCCGGCCTTCCGCGCCGGTCATTCCTGGATGTTGGGCAAGGACGTCAGGCTTGTGCAGGCCGGGTGATCCCCCTCCGGTCGATCCGCCCTGGCCCTTGCTACCCCGGTCTCGCCGACGGGCAGGGTTTCAGGCGCGCCTTTCGCGTGCCTGCAACCCTTGCCCAAAGGAGGCAGACATGACTGCTCATGATGTTCAGACCGCCGCGACCGCGCCCGAAACCGGGGCGGTTCCCGAGCCCGCGCATGGCGCGGAGATCGTGGTCCCGTTGAACCGGCTTAAGGCCTCTCCGAGGAACGCACGTAAGGTGAAGCACTCGGCGGCGGCTATCGAGGCGCTTGCGGCTTCGATCGGGGCCAAGGGCGTGCTTCAGGCGCCGGTGGTGGAGATCGAACGGGACGGAGAAGGCGCGGCGACGGGGAACTACCTCGTGACCATCGGGGAGGGACGGCGGCAGGCGCTGCGGATGCTGGTGAAGCGCAAGGCGATCAAGCGGACCCATCCGGTCAAGGTGGTGGTGGACAGCCTGAACGACGCCCATGAGATCAGCCTCGACGAGAACATCACCCGCGAGGCCATGCATCCCGCCGATCAGTTCGAGGCTTTCCGCAAGCTCGCAGAGGAGAGGGGCTGCGGCCCGGAGGAGATAGGGGCGCGTTTCGGGGTGACGGCCCATGTGGTGCGGCAGCGTCTGAGGCTGGGCGCAGCGGCCCCGGAGCTGATGGCGGCCTATCGCGAGGGGACGCTTACCCTGGACCTCCTGACCGCCTTCTGCGTCAGCGAGGATCAGGACCGGCAACGTCAGGTGCTGGACCAGATGGGGCCCTACACCTCCGTCTTCGCCATTCGTCGCGCCATGACCGAGGCCAAGGTCCGCGCCGACGACCGGCGCGTCGGTTTCGTGGGGATTGAAGCCTATGAGGCCGAGGGCGGGCTGGTGCTGCGCGATCTCTTCACCGAGGACGGCGGGGGCTGGCTGGAAGACCCGGCCCTGCTGGACCGGCTGGTCTGCGAGAAACTGACGGCGCTGGCCGGGGAGGTGCGCCAGCGCGAGGGCTGGAATTGGGCCGAGGCCTGCGCGGAGTTTGCGGATGCGGCCGACTTCGGACGGGTCTATCCCGTGGCCATTGAACGGTCGGAGGCCGACGCCGCTGAAATGGCGGCCCTGTCGGAGGAATACGACCGGCTCATTTCCGAGGCGGATGCGGTTGAAGTCCTGTCGCCAGAGACGGACGCCCGGCTCGAAGCCATCGACAAGGCCTTGCAGGCCTATGGGCCAGACTATGACTATATGCCCGAGGCCAAGGCGCTGGCCGGGGTCATGGTCATGCTCGGCCATGACGGACTGGCCCGGTTCGAGCGCGGTCTGGTCCGCGCCGAGGATGCGGCGCTGGCGACGCCTCCACCGTGGGACGCGGACGAGGCGGCGGAAGGTGACGCCTTCGAATGCGGGGACGCCGATGGCGCCCACGCGGGAGGGGAGGAGGCCGAGCCCGACGAAGGATTGGCGCCCCTGTCCGAGCGTCTGCTCATCGACCTGACGGCCCACAAGACCATGGGGCTTCGGGACGCCGTGCAAGCCGATGTCGCCGCCGCCCTTGCGACGGTGGTTCATGCCATGGCGCTGCAGGTCTTCTATCCGGGCTACGGCGACTTCACGCCCTTGCAGTTGCGCCTGTCGGCGGGCGGGCTGGAGCGTCTTGCGCCGGGGGTGGGGGATAGCCCCGCCGGTCGGCGGGTGACGGACCGGCTTGAGGCGTGGGGGGCGCGGCTTCCGGAGCGGGCCGAGGACCTGTGGGAGGTGCTGGCGTCGATGCGCCGGGGCGACCTTCTGGACCTGTTGGCCTGCTGTGCGGGCGTCGGCCTCCACGCGGTGCGCTATCCGCACGACCGGCGACCCGGCGCATGGGCGCAGGCCGAGACTCTGGCGACGGCGGTCGGGCTGGACATGAGCGGTACCTGGTCGGCCACCGCCGTCAGCTACTTCTCCCGCGTCCCCAAGGCGCGGGTGCTGGAGGCTGTGACCGAGGCGGTTGGCGCGGAAGATGCCGGTCAGATCGTCGGCTTCAAGAAGGGCGATATGGCCGATGCTGCGGAGCGGCTGCTGGAAGACCGTGGCTGGTTGCCTCCCGTCCTGCGAACCATCAAAGCTGTGCCGAACGAGCCGTCATCGCAGGAGGCCGTTTTGGCGACGGACGATGCCTGCAGCATGGCTGCCGAATAGGTATCCAGTCTGAGAGAGATGAACCGCGCGCCCTTTTAGGGCGCGCGGTTTTCCCCTGCGCGACAGTCCGTCGAGGCCAAGGGCTGAGATGACGATCACGGCGGCGAGGCCGCGTCCATGGTCTTGGTCAACGCCGGTGTCGACGGTGAACTTGCTCAAGCCAAGGGCGAGCAGACCGCTCCGGAGCGACCCGTAGGCCTGAACGAACGACGGGCGGTTCCATCCCGGGTCGCCGTTTCCAATTGAGCCCGTGGTGATATGGTCGCGCTCATGGAAGCGCTGATTGTAAAATCCCTCGCCGCCGCCCCGACCGTGGACGAAAGTCACGGGCTGTTCAGGTTTGAGACCGAGAAGGCGGGGCGGATTGCCCTGATGATACCTCGTGACAAGCTTCCCGGTCTTGCTGGTCTGGCCATCGCTTACTCGACCAAGCAGACGCCCGGCACTACAGAGGAGCGAAACGTCACCGCCCTCGAAATCGATGGCTTCGACCTTCTGGCCGATGAAGCTGGCGGCGTGGTCCTTTCGTTCCTTATCGAAGGCGTGTCGCATCAAATGCCCTTTCACCTGACGCGCGAGGCGGTCGAGGCGTTGAAGTCGCAGCTCGCCCTCGTTGACAGCAAAAACGCTCCGGCGAGATAGCCATAAGGACCGCTCTCAAGCACGGGCCTTTGATCTCTGAAGGGATGGGCGAGGCCGAGGTCGAGACGAGCAGCGGAGCATGTGGCGGTTTGCCTGACAGCCAAAGCCCCGCCCTTTCGGGCGGGGCTCGGATGCTTAGGAAGGTATTTCCTGCCCTTGGCCGCGTTGGGCTTCCTGCGGATCGCCCTCGGGCGCCGTGTCGGCCCGGACCTTGGTGAGGTTGCCGTTTTCGTCCGATAGAAAGTCGGCCGCCTGTTTGTCGCCACTCTGGTCGAGCGTGGCTTCTCGAGCCGCTTGCTTCTGCAGGCTGTCTTCACCCCGGCCAATCCCGGCCGGGTCCGCCTTTCCAGGCTGATGTCGCTTCGGGTCGCGGTCGCGGTCGGGATCGGGTCGTGCGTCAGTCATGTGAACCTCCCTTCAGTCCGGGTTGGCGATCGGCGGGGCTGTCGATGGCTGCTCCCGGTCTTCATCAGGATATTCGCCCTCGGCCTTGGACGTCTCCCGCCGCGCTTGCTGCTGAAGACTGTCGTGGTCCTGAGGATCGTCGTTTGGACCGGCGTTGTTGTCCTGAGTTGGTCGGGTATCGGTCATATCCATCTCTTCAGCGCCGGTGACGTGCCCCTGAGAATTTCCTCCACGCGGAGCTAGAGTCCGGCCCTTGAAAGGACGGACGGAATGAAACGAGCGA
>MCHG01000121.1_pt1 | contig 44487 bp, 42 predicted proteins | sample 787351 | NCBI WGS metagenome assembly MCHG01 (sample SAMN05430296, study PRJNA330682) | permafrost metagenome | biome: Cold desert; feature: permafrost; material: soil; isolation source: enrichment culture inoculated with soil incubated with H2/CO2 at 20 degrees... ... | reverse complement strand
CAGCGAGCAGCTTCAGTACAACTATAAACGTTAGATGCAGCAATAAGAAAATTAATGTAATCAAGGTCAGTACATTTTGGCAGATTTATAGACATACTTAACCAAATTTTACATTTTATGTATACATAATTATATTTCATATGATTTTAAATTTACGGAGATTAAAGTGCGTAAGTCCTACACTTTATTCCTACAAAAAGGAAGGAATTATTCTCATGATGAGCTTATCCCGAAACACATAATTTGATTTTTTTGAATCTTGTATTTTGAATAACAATAATCCTCACAGTAAAAATCAGCACTAGGAATAGCTAGAAAATAACTTCGAGTTTTCACTTTGGGAATAGCTCTATAATTCCATTTCCCTAAATAATCATCAAAGACAATATCGGTAACCAAATACATGAAATTATATTTTTGTCATTCCTTAACAAACTGGCAGATAAATTTATCATCAAGTACCAAAATTTCGCCACTCATTTTTAATGTAAAGTTGAACCGCGGAAAGCGCGGAAAAAAATTGTAATTTTGCAACTTAGTCTTTAAATTGGTCCTTTTGAGCGCAGCGAAAAGGATAGCGTACTCCCGAGGCGCAATTCGGGCGAGGCGCAATTCGGCATTACAATCAAAAAGTTCTCTTCCTGGGAACTCAAATAAGGATAAAAAAGTATAAAAAAGTCAGATAGAAACACCAGAAAAATCAAAATGAAAAAGATAAAAGCAAAGGAGAACTTCCTCTGCTTCTATATATTAAAATTCTTTTTGTTTATTCTCTTCGTTTACGTCAGCTTAGTTAACGGGTGGTTTATCAGGTCTGCGATCTCGATACCAAGATCTTTTGCGGTTTCACCAAGCATGATGTCGACCATTGCTACTGCAGGGAAGACTTCGTTGACGTTCTCGATAGGCCCATAAAGAAGGTAATCGGAGCCTGCAATCTGTGCTACCAGGTTGGTACCAATGTCCGTAGGCATGTAGACAGCTTGTGGATTAGGCTGAGTTTTCTTGAATTTCCGGAACCAGCTCCAGGAAGAAGCCATGTTGTGGTATCCTCCGCCGACTGGCAGCCCGAATTTTGCTTTGAGTGTGGGTACCGACCGGATAGTAGGGCCAGAACCTGCGCCAAGAGGCATCGCAGCGACGTCGATTAAGGGTACCTTGATTCCACATTCCTTTGCGATCTGAAGCATTCCTTTTGTTTGTCCAGAACCACCGACTTCAAGAATGTCTAACTTTCCTTTTACGGTGGGGTCGGTTGCATTAAAGGCGAGCACAATGGCTGCTTCCACTTCACTTTCTTTAAGGACATCGATTTCTTCCTGTTCGATACTTGCGTTGATCGAGTTGTGTACAGCTCTGTGTGCAACTCCGATCTCGGAACAGTATTTGGCAGCAGCAGCCCTTACACTTCCGGCAGAGGAATCAATCAAGAAAGGAGTGTGGTCATCAATGTCAGTGAACCACTTTATGTAATTTATAATCGCTTCGGGGGTTTCACCTACGATCTGGTTTGCATAGGGGATACCAGTGGCATCGCTCAATGTTACCTGTGTATTCCAGAGAGTTTCCGCAGTTGCTCTGTCGAAAATCCCCTTGTCCTCGTCTGACACGATCTTGTGTCTTCCGTAGAACATTGTGCTTACCAATACAGTAGGATATTCGCCTGGCTGACCGCCGAATTTGACTCCACCAAGATCAAAAACTTCCTGTTTCTTATCAAATTTGAACATTTTAATCCCTCAATTGTTACTTCATTACTGTGAACATTGATGTTATCGAGACATAGACCAGGAAGAGCAGCAGGCCAATCACGCCGCCGTACAGAATTCCGATGTCCCTTCCTACTTTCTTTCCGATTCTCTGTGCAATTTCACTGCCAACGAACTCAACCTTTTCTTCAATCTTATCGAGCCGCTTCATGGCCGCATTAAAATCGTTTTGATCTACAATAACTACGGGTGCTTTTCCGTCACTCATAACACTCACCTCGTTATACTCCAGACCAACAACGGGATTGCGATGACTACCAAAAATACAAATATGAATCCCGCTCCGAAACCTAAGATCCCGGTAGCCATTACACCAGAATCAAGCTTCTGGTTTCTTGCGATTAACTGCGCCCTGTACCGGATACTTTCGACACTTGAATCGATTGCCCCCATCTGCGGGGTAGTCACCGTCGGGACTCCCTTTCCGTATTCAGCTTCCGCCATTCTTTTACCTCCCTAACAATAGCATTCCAAGAATAGCAATGGTGAAGGTTAATCCTATCATGAACCCTTCAATCTTCCCTGCGCCTACTCCTGCGTGATACTTATTGAGGTTTCCCATGTCGATGAGACTGCTTTCGATCCCTTTCATCCTGCTGCGGACCAATGCAATTTCGGCACCAAGCGGTTTGATTCCAGATACCTCTTCTTCTTCTTCTCCCGCAGCGATCTGTAAGATCAAGGGGTCTGCATCGAAGGCTCCCGGGTCTTTTGAAACGAGTTCTCTTATCTTGGAAGTAATTGCACCCATATCTTCAGTTTCAAGCAGGTTAATAACCTGGACTTGCTGCTGGAAACGGGCAACTGCATCTGCATTCAGGTTTTCAACATAAGGGATTGCACCCTGGGCTCCTACTATCCTGTTCTCTTTTACGCCGTTTGCATGCAGAGCGATTATTGACTGTCCAAGCACGTGCCCTTTAACCTCAGAACCTGTCACAAGGAGGAATCTGATATTGGGGTTTGAGATAATATGAGCAACGACCTTTTCAATACCGAGGTTTTCGGTTTTACATGATCCTGTAATTGATGCGCCTGCATCAAGAACAGGCTTTCCCGGAAGGTGTGATCCGCAGGTAATTACACATACTGGATTCTTAGAATCGCCAGCATCGTATTCACCTTTCAGGATAGGCCACCCTGGGGCAGCATCTCTCTTGTTTGCCATTTTAAACTCCTCCCATCACACTTTGTAGGTATAGGTAGAGTAGAACCATCCCGAAGAAGAAAAAGCCCACTACTATCCCATACCAGGCATTGGTGTAGAATCCGGCTATGTAGGATGTGTGTTCACGACCGGGCCATGTATTAAGTAGTGGCCTGCTCGGGGAAAGGGAGTTTATGAGGTCTTCCGCAATTAGATCAAGCTTGTCCAGTTTTTCATAGACAGGTGCCAGGCTATATAGGAGGACGTCCTCTCGCTCCTGTGCGACCAAACCGAGATCCGTATCCATTATCAGATGTATCTCTGGAGCTATGCGAACGGTACTCATTGCATTTCCTCCTCAGTCGGCAGCATACCTACATCGATAACCTTGTATGCATCTCTCTTGACAAAGCCGTAGTACTTGCCCCAGAAAATGTACCAGATAAAGAGTCCGATAAGCATTGTTACAGCGATTGCTCCCATACCTGCTACGGATGCAAAGCCTGAGAGAACCACTGCAATTCCTGCTTTTTCCGCAGAGAGTGCAAGGAGTCTGTCCTGAGTTTCGTCAGGCCCCAGGTTTGAATTGTGCGGGTGCAACATTGCCATACCGCCGGCGATGTAAATCATCATTATGAAGCCTGTTGTAACCACTTCTGTGACAACTACTCCAAAATCAAGGGAACCTGCAATTACAATACTAAGTCCGAGAATTAGGAGAGCTCCTGCCCCTGCAATCTCAGTTGTTGCACTTACCATAATTGGGATAGTCATGCCGACTACCTTTTTAGAAATAATTCCTATTATAGCTCCGATAACGCATGAGGTAATGAATGCTACAAGAGGACCTGCTGGACCTAGACCGAGGGAAAGTCCAAAGAGGACGGCAATAATTCCCATACCAAGGGCAAGCATACCTATTGACGGAACACCCGTACCAAGCCCGTAACTAGCAACACGTCGGACTACATCAGCACCCCAGACACTGGCGCAGACTGCCCCGAGAGCCCCGAAGAATACAAATATAGGGTTCATTGGGGCAAGGAAATAAGCGAGATATACTCCTACGAGGCCGCCAACTACGCCAAATGCTAACAATGTGTTCGGAGGGATCATCTTTTTTTCTGTCATTTAGAGACCTCCTACAGCTGCAAGACTTCCAACAGCTACTACTGCCAAAATACCTAGAGGAATTGACGCAAGAAAGGAAGCAATAGCCGCCTTTGGCCATTTCTTGAATTTCGGGTCATGGAACCCTTCAATAGTACCAACAATGTTGTAAGAAGGGATAACCGAGTTTATAAAGAAGAAACCTATCGTGAAAGTAGATACAACGGCTACGAGGTTCAGATTAGTTACCGGAAGAGTTGACACTTTCATGAGAGCATAGTATGCAAGACCTGCTCCAAGACCTCCGAGAAGACCTCCTATAGTCGCGCTTACGTAAGCAACAGTTGGAATACCATGTCCTTCAGTACCCTGGGAGACATAAAGATCCTGTCTGTACTTGGTGATGGGATCGTACTTTACTTTTGCCGAAACCGGCATAACGCCCACACCATAGGCGTAAATCCAGGTAGCTACTATCATGGTTGCTGCCAGCATGACCGCTGCGCCTACTGCTGCAGCACCGATAACGACCCAAAGATCCTGGTTTACAGCCATTACAGCCCCAGCGGCTATGATCCCTGCAATTCCGGCTCCGGCTGCAAGCATCACAGTACCGGTACCGATACCTGTCGCCTGGGCCATTGCTGCGGGAGCGCCGCCCACAGGTATAAAGTGGACACTAATGGAAATTAAAGTACCGCCGATTACAATCGCGAGAATCCAGATAAGGTTAGACGCAATAAGTCCTACGATATCTATCATGCGGACACCTCTTCGCCCTTGTCTTCCTTGTACGGCCCGTATTTTTCACGGGTTTCCTTTTCGATATGCCAGTTCCAGATACCGAGCACAATAACAATAACTAATCCTAAAATGTTAGAGAGCCAGCCCTCTAGATTCCCTTCTGCGGGATCGAAAACAACTAGAATCCAGGTGCCCAGGAACACAACCATTCCAAAAGAAACTCCTGTCATCGGTCCACCGAACTTTGAGCAGAACCAGAGGTTATCAATACCGTTTCTGAGACCTGATTCGCCTTTACGGACAATGTTTCCTGATTGTGATGCATTTAGACCAGCGCCGAATTCAGTCGCTTGGAACTGACGCTCTGCACCTAAGTGGACGTCACCTGTGGCAGATCCTACTGAGCCTACTACAACTCCCCACAAGAAACACAACAAGACAAATGGGAAAGGATGCATCAGTGAATAGACCATTAGGTACGAGACTATCATGACAGAGAACGTTGTTAAAAATGCAAAGGCCATGATCACAGGTGTGTGAGATCTTATCAAGTCTAGATATATAGGCTGTTTAAACCGGGCCTGGCTGGCTTCTCTGCCCATAATTGCTGTCACGGAATAGCTTCCATGCACCATAGCTGCAATAAGGGATCCAATAACCAGTGCAAAGAGCGGGGAAAAACCAAAGTGTTTGATTAAGACAAGAGCTCCAGTAGCACCGATTGTACACATCAACGCGTTGGAGACCGGTTCACCAGCAATAGCTTTATTATAAATTCGATGTACGTAACCCATCTGGGGAGCCAACTGCACTTGTGAGTTGGCATTGCTCTGCGACCCTACGTCGGATTCCAGGTCCTCTGAGGCACCTGCAATGGTCGCCGCGGCTCCAATAAGTGCGAGCACTCCCATGCTTATGAGTGGTTCCATTCATTTTCCTCCTATGTTATTACATGTAATAAGCCGGATTGAAAAAACGCTGTACATTTTTTGAAGTCGTTTGTCATATTACACAACGAAAAATAACGAATGACAAACATTGAATTTTTGATTAGAGAGGATCATTCATAAACCTTTCGAAATTTTGATACATTTAAACTATTACTATCTGCTTGTTTAATATACAATCAATTTTATAAAGTGAATTTGTGGATATAAAGAAACAAATTTATATAAATATATAAAAAAATAAATTCAACTCCTTTTAATATAATATAAAGATTCCGATTGTCGTTAGTGAATAATTTTATTATTACTTTTAAAAAATATATTGTACTTTTATTTTGATAGGGGTTTTAGATTTTGTTCATTATATTATTTATTTTTATAACTTGTACTTGGTGCTGATTTCACTATATTCCTGGCGGAATTGAATAAAACGCGACTTTCGTATCCAAAAAATAAAAGAATTACATACTGTTTAACTTTTGACAAAATTATATTTTCATCTCACTCTATATCCCTTCAGTAATCACTCATATCCCTTCAGTAATTATCCATACTCTTGTGATAAATCGGACGGGCAATACATATTTGCATATATAAATATATTGTTCAATTTTGTCGTTTACATGGTGAAAAGTATTCAAGTTCGGCTTTAAAGTAACTTTCATCAAGTTCTATTTGATAGCAACTTTCAATATATTTCTCTTCAGTTTTTAAGGGTTTTATTATTTTTTAACGTTTTTTATAGGACGAAGCATAAAACCCCGAAGTCTTTAGCTTCGTGGGATATAAGCGTCAACTTCCTCACGTTCTACTGTTATTGATTCCGTAATCTTATTAATACTTTCAAACCTATTATATATTACTTAAAATGCTGTCACCACAATGCGAAAGCAAGTTGGTTAACAGGGCATAGCTAGGAACATTAAAAGGTTAACATAATTTTCCACCTGCGGAACGCAGGGTTGAGCGCGTGTAACTTGTCCTCGATAGAGGGAGGGATGACCCGCGAAGCCGGTTAGTCTTTAGCTAAGCGGTAGTTCACATTTGATTTCTAGGGGATTACAATAGAATTTTATACTTGGTCCCCTTGCTTAGTGCGTGATTTTCGGAGCTTCATCCTTTGCCGGTCCCCTTGCAGATTTAAAAGAGCATGTTGGGCTCATAGAGCTATATATTCCCAAGCTGGGTATTTACAACGGTTCGGCGCTTGAAACGGAAAAGCTTGAAGAGATACTTGACAAAATATCTATCTATGATTTTGCGTGTACCGTTCATGCTCCTTACTCTGCAGCAGACCCCAAGTATCCTTCAGCCCTCCAAGTAGATACTGCACGGATGGGTGAGCGAGAGTTTGCCCTTATGGAAGAATCCATTACTCTTGCAAACAGGATCGGAGCTCAAATAGTTGTATTGCACCCAGGCAGAGTCGGGTCTGACAGGGAAAAAGCTTATTCCTCGATGGTCAAAAACCTCAGCGCCCTCGCTTCTATGGCCGAAGATTATGGGGTTATGTTGGGTCTGGAGAATAAGGAGGGCACCGACCCTTCCAACTTTTGCAGTGAAGCGGAAGAGCTTTTTCGCACCATCGAAACTGTAAATTCCGGGCATCTGAAGGCTACTTTTGATATAGGACATGCAAATCTCACCTGTGGGGGCAATTCTGAAAAACTCCGGACCTTTGTCCGAACCCTGCAGAAGCATATTATTCATCTTCATCTGCATGACAATAATGGGCAATGGACAGAAAAATACGATGGGGACGAGCATATGGCCCCAGGTAAGGGCTGTACTGATTTCTCTGCCCTGAAACTGCTTTCAGGATACAGAGGCGTCTATAACCTGGAAGTCTTTTCAGTTGAAGATATCCACTTCGGCAAAAAAACCCTTGAAAAATCTCTTTAGATCTGACAAGTTAAAATCCGTTAAAAAAAGTAATAGCCGGGGTTCGATTAAGAGCCTCAGCCTTTTTTTTTGGGAGTCCACTTTTTAGTAGATTTTCCCCCCTTTAGCAGACTCCGTATTTAGTAGAACTCCTTCTGTTCAGTAGAAGTTCAGTTTCACTCCTTTCTGGTCAAGCACCTTTTTAAGCTCCTGATAAGCCGTGAAAAGCTCTTTCTTCTGCCTTTCCACGACTTCAAGCGTGGGCTCGGCCTTGAGCCAGACATCCCTTTCTCCGCGTCCTCTTGTGATCACGACACAGGCAAGCATATCCCCATGGGTCAGTCTATATATGGAATCAAGTCCTGTAGGAGTTACCCAGGCAGGATAGCTGGTTTTAAGCTGTTCTATCATTTCATGCCAGTTGAGATTTCCGGAAGTTTGGAGGTTGAGCTGGAGATGAGCGCGTTCTCCGGTGACCTTTTCATCAACGTTTTTCAGGAAGGCGCTGTATGACTCATCTGTTTCATTGATCCCCTTTGTCTCGTAGCGAGCAAGCTCTTCTGCTTCCTCTTCGAAAAAGGGTGCAAGGTTGATCTTGCTTGAGGGTTTCGTCATCAGGGATACCCCAAAGAAAACAATTGCACTCATGGTCATTCCCACAATAACTCCGTGACCCGTGAGGATCGGGTGGATGGTTTCGAGATAGTTGGAAGCCAGAATAGGTGTTTTTATGAGGTCAAGAACTACAAGAGTAACCTGAACTACAAATCCCACAACCATTCCTGCAAAAGCTCCTTCCTTGGTGGCCCGCTTCCAGTACAGGCCTCCCATTAGGGGGAAGAAGTAGGAAGAGCTTGCAATGAAGGTTGCGATTTGAATGGCATCGATAATGTTGGGAATAACAAATGAGCCCGCTGTTGCCGCAAGTATAATAGCAACGACACTAATTCTGTTTACCGCGAGCATTTCTTTCATCGTGGCATCGGGTTTTATGTATCTCTGAAAAATGTCCCTTGAGACACAGGAGGCTCCTGATGTTGAAAATGTGTCCGTACAGGACATGGAAGCTGCTGCAAGCCCGATTGCACTGAAGGCTATTACCACGGGGGCATAGGCGAAACGTTCGTTGACAAAGTTCAGGAGTGCGGGTTCTGCCAGGGCCATGCCTGCAGGATAGCCCAATTTTGCTATTTCAGGATATATGGAATTGAGAGCTATTGCAATTACAGCGCAGGCTGCAAAGACCAAAGCGATCATAAGAGAGCCGAGAATCATTCCACGACTTGCAGATTTTGCATCTCTTGCAGCCCAAACTTTCTGCCAGGGATCCTGCTCTGTAATCCAGCCCGGGATTATGGCAAAGCTAAGGATCAGTACCATAGGAATGCCGATTGAGAAGGGGTTCCACCAGCTTCCAGGCACATTTCCGAAAAGTTCGGAACTGCTTATTGCAGTGGTGTTAAGACCGCCGTCAGCGACCGTTCCTACTGCTGCAAAGGCTATTCCTATTGCGAAAATAGCAAGGAAGGCGAACTGGATAACATCCGTCCAGATAACTGCTGAAAGCCCTCCCAGGGTTACGTAAAGAGATACTGAAATCGCAATAATGGCTGCGGCATATAGGGGATCAAGGCCGTAAAAGACCTGCAACACCAGAGAAAGACCTGTAATGTCGGCTACTGAAAAAAGAATCATTACAACAGTGATAATCAGGGCAATTGGCAATCTGATTGCACTACCATAGCGTTGTTCCAGAAGTTCGGGCTGCGTGATTGCAGGCAGGCTTTTAATCTTCCTCACAAGCACGGCAATAACAAGGAGGGCGAGGATATTAGGGGCTACAAATCCCCATATGGAACCCATTCCCTCTAGCATAAAATACCCGACAACTGCAAGAATTCCCCCGGCTGTCAACCAGGATGCTGCCGCCGAAAACCCCAGGGCTGCGGGCCCTATCATGCGGCCAGCAAGCCAGAAATCGGTAATGGATTTCTGTCTACTATTAAAATACCAGCTAATAGCCACAAGTCCGGCTATATATACTATAAGCATTACAAGGAAGATACTATAACTATCCATAAGGACACCTTTAAAAAGATGAGGTAATTAATAAGGATATATCCATTTATAGAAATTTTTACGGTTACTGCTGCCACTTTTGAAAGAGATTACCTTTCAGGTACTTCCATTGTATTAACAGGCAAATAAATAAATCTTTACTTTTTCATATTATTTGCTTACTGCTTAGCTACTCTTTTCTTTACTTCCACGCAAGTTAACTTGGATTCAAATTACCTTTTTTGTAAATCGGTCCTTTTTCATTTAAACCTTAGAGCCGAAAATAGTATTAGGACTTACGCACTTGAAGTACAAAATCAAGTACAACATACGTTATAGTTTAAATTTATATTTAAAACAGTTAATGGTTTAGTACTATTGATTTCTCAGTTCAACTGCGTAAGTCCTGTATATTTCTCGAAGATTTAGGCCAAAAACCGAATACGAAAGTTTGTCCCCCAGTTTTCTCAAGGAATCACGTATTTTTCTCAATTTGACCTTTTGATTCCTGAAAAAGCGAAATCATCAGGGAATATAATAAATGACTGTTTTGAAGTTTTCGCCTACATCGTCGAGAAGTAGCTTCCACTAAAAAATAGCTTTCACTAAAAAATGATCCTTGAAAAGAGATAAAATTCATAATTTTTAGATGTAAAATCTGAAAAATAGCAATGTTAATCTTAAAGGGTTGCTGTTACTCCTGATCCTTGAGATACTGGAAAGTCTTGATCTCTTGAGGCCCTCCAGCTCTCTGATCTACAGGCTTTAAAGACCTCGATAATCTGGAGGACCTGCAGCTATTTTACTTCAAAAAGGATAGGGTACTTCTCTTTTAGTGATATGAGAAGCTCTTCGTCTAATTTTGCATTATAAAGTGTTTTCACTTCAGAAAGCTGGTCAATTGTTAATTTGTGAACTCCTTTAAGGTTAGCCCCTTGAAGATAAGCGCTTTCAAGGTTAGCCTCTTTAAGGTGAGCACCTCTCAGGTAAGCCCATCGAAGGTTAGCCTCTTTAAGGTGAGCGCTTTCAAGGTTAGCCTCTATTAGGCGAGCTCCTATTAAGCGAGCCCCTACAAGTTGAGCCCGTGTAAGTTGAGCCCCTATAAGGTTAGCCCCTTCAAGGTTATCTTTTTCAAGGTTATCTTTTTCAAGGTTAGTTCCTTCAAGGTGAGCTCCCTTAAGGTTAACCATGTAAGTTGAGCCCTTATAAGGTTAGCCTTTTCAAGGTTAGCCCCCTCAAGGTTAACCCATCGAAGGATAGCTCCTTCAAGGTCAGCTCCTTCAAGGTCAGCTCCCTTAAGGTTAGCTCACTTAAGGTTAGCTCACTTAAGGTTAGCTTTTTCAAGGGTACCCGCTGTAAAGTCAGACATGTCATAACCTCTTTCTTTTACACGAATATTTTGTTTGTCCTTTGTCAATTGTGAACTATAATCAACGACATTCGGCGTCAAAAAAGTAGATCTTGTGAACCGCATGGGGGTGGATGCCTGTAGCCCGATAGACAGTATGCTCGGAGATACTGGAAAACCTATAAGTTATAGCTGGAAATGAAATTGAAGCGCCGGGATCAAAAAACACATTAAAGAAAGATTGGAGGAAAGCCCGGAAGAGTTATGTTCCTTCTACTGTATCCCCCGATAAAGTAACTTCGAATATATACTTCCGCAAGCATATGACGCGAAAAAGAACCAAAGTCTTCCAGGCAATTCTTTACTTCAAGTATCCTACCGGTTATCCTCACTCTTGTTGATCTGTTCGCTCTAAGCTACAATATATAATTATCCCGTGGTTATTTTAAATTAATTATACAAAAAATAGTTTCTGGACAACAGGCACTCCCGCATAAAATTTTTTAAAATCAAACAACAATTAAATATTAAAAATGATTTTTATTGTATTCCTAAGTCTTCAAAATTTAGCATTGAGTTTTCCCTACAAAAACGACGCAGATAATATTTATGTCAAAATCTTGGTTTTAAAGGTTCGATAAGAATTGCTATAGTCACTGTTATGAAAAGATTAGAAGTATTTAAATTTTGTAACTATCTGGTGGAGATTTTGGTAATTTAGTTTATTTCCCATAAAGCAATTAATCACTGTCTCAACCTCAGGATCAGAATATCTCTACAAGACCTAAAAGGCCTTTAGGATCTCAAGGATCATGAGATATCCTATTAAAATCGTTTCTTGGTAAGTTCTATTTGTGGCCCTAATCCTATGAACCATGCCAGCAACATTTTGATAAAAGGCTGCTGTTATTCTTGATCCTTGATGACCTACAGCTCTGTAGAGAGGTAGCTTCCACTAGAAAATGACTCATGAAGGGCTCATCCTCACCGCTCATCTCACTTCACTTCCCTGCCCCTGAGATGACAGAAATACAATAGTGAAAAATTGCTACTCTGCCCTTGAAGGGACATGAAATTCATAATTTTTAGATTTAAAATTGGAAAAATAGCAATATAGTATATGCTTAGGAGTTGGAACGAAATAACTTAAGGAATGCATTTTTAATTCAAACGAAATCATGGAGCAGCGCGTGGAATCGTTTAAGTACAGTGTCAAAATTGAATCAAGTTATTTCGCAGCGGGTACTTAAGTAAATCACCCCAACAATCTGATTCATCGACTGTTTTATAATATTTTGACATTTAAAACGGTTATCTTTTACTTTTTTTGTGCCTAAACACCTTGGCATTTTTACATTTATCGTTTCGATCTGGTTTTTCTTCTCTAGATGATTTCCTAAGATTATAGGATTTTTTTTATAAGATAAAAATTTGGCCTGTCTGTGAGTTATTGAGCAATTCTGAAAAAACGAGTACTCTCCTGCATATGAGGAAAATGAAGAGATATTCTTTTGCTTACTGTTTTCATTAACTCACGGGCATGACCCAAAATTCCAACGAAACGTTTAAAAATTCTGAGGCAGTGTTTATATAAAAGATTTTTTTTAAAAATGGAAAGAATAAAGGAGAAAAAATAAATGAAAAAGGAAAAAAGATTATATCCAATAGCTTTAGCTTCAACAGCTCTTGTTTTATTTTTAATCCTTATTTCGTCTACGGCGTTGGCATCTACTGTACAAAGTACTTTGCCCACAGGGACATATGCATATATTGCGAACCCTACCAGCAACAATGTTTCTGTGATTGACACCGCTACAAACACTGTTACAGCCAGGGTGGAAGTAGGCCAATTTCCTCATGGAGTTGCAGTCGCCCCGGATGGAAAGAAAGTATATGTGGCGAACTCCAACAGCAGCAATGTCTCTGTAATTGACACAGCCACAAACAAGGTTACAGCCACGGTGGGTGTAGGTCAATTTCCTTATGGAGTTGCAGTCACCCCGGATGGAAAGAAAGTATATGTGGCGAACTCCAACAGCAGCAATGTCTCTGTAATTGACACAGCCACAAACAAGGTTACAGCCACGGTGGGTGTAGGTCAATTTCCTTATGGAGTTGCAGTCACCCCGGATGGAAAAAAAGTATATGTGGCGAACTACGGCAGCAACAATATCTTTGTAATTGACATAACAACAAACACCGTTACAGCCATGGTGAATGTAGGAAAATGGCCTTTTGGAGTTGCAGTCGCCCCGGATGGAAAAAAAGTATATGTAGCGAACTCCAACAGCAACAATATTTCTGTTATTGACACAGCAGCAAACACTGTTACAGCCACTGTGGATGTAGGTCAATTTCCTTTTGGAGTTGCAATCACCCCGGATGGAACAAAGGTATATGTGGCGAACTTTGGTAGCAACAATGTTTCTGTGATCGACGCAGCCACAAAAAATGTTACAGCCGTGGTGAATGTAGGGCAATTTCCTTTTGGAGTTGCAGTCACCCCGGATGGAACAAAGGTATATGTGGCGAACTTTGGTAGCAACAATGTCTCTGTAATTGACATAGCCACAAACAATCTTACAGCCACGGTAGATGTGGGAAGCTTTCATATCGCCTTCGGAAAGTTCATCGGTACGCTCCCAGTAACAGATATAGTAATAGAACCAGTACTTCCTGTAGCGAACTTCAGTAGCAACGTCAGTAAGGGTTATGCTCCACTTTCTGTGCAATTTACAGATCTCTCAAAAAATGCAACTAAATGGAACTGGAACTTTGGAGACGGAACAAATTCAACACAGCGGAATCCAATGCACACGTATTCAACAGACGGTAACTATACAGTAACGATTACAGTAAGCAATGTAAATGGAACAGCTGCAAAGTCCAGCTATATTGCTGTATCAAACGGTGCAAATGCCCCTGTTGCTGCTTTTTCTGCATCCCCAATATCAGGAAACGTGTCGCTTAACGTCAGTTTTACTGACAAAAGCACAGGATCGCCAAGTTCATGGAAATGGTACTTTGGAGATGGCACAAATTCAACAGATCAGAATCCTGTGCATACATACAGTAAAGCAGGACTATACGCCGTAAGCGTGACGGCAAATAATGCGGGTGGCAGTGGGTCGGTGACAAAATCCAGCTATATTACTGTTTCAAACGGGGTAAATTCCCCTGTTGCTGCTTTTTCGGCATCCACAACTTCAGGAAACGCACCGCTTAACGTCAGTTTTACTGACAAAAGCACAGGATCGCCAAGTTCATGGAAATGGTACTTTGGAGATGGCACAAATTCAACAGATCAGAATCCTGCGCATGCATATAGTAAAGCAGGACGATATACCTTAAGCTTGACGGCAAATAATGCGGGTGGCAGTAGCACTGAAACCATGTTTGGATATATCGTAGTGAAGTAAGTGAGCATCGTAATTTGAAAAACAAACAAAAAGGTCAGAATAAAGGGTAGTTGGAGAGCCTTTAGTTAAATCTGATAAACCGGCAACATTCGCGAGGATTCATACAAAACAGTATGCGACTGTGGATAAGGTCCAGATGAAAAATCCTTTAAGGAATAGCTCGAAAATAACTTCAAGTTTTCACTTTGGGATAGCTCTATAATTCCATTTTCCCAAATAATCATCAAAGACAATATCTGTAACTGAAATACTTGAAATTATATTCTTGTCATTCCTAAGTGGACTGAATTCATGAAAGCGATTGCTCTTAACAATGGTTACATCGGAAAATGATTTCTAATCGTAGTCTCCAGCTATCTCTTTATTCATTCTCTATTGCAAACCAGATATATATGGACTGAAGTTACCAGAACTTTCAATATGGTTTTTGGGCTCCTGGTGTTTCAATTGCTTCCGGATTGATGTTCTGATATGAACCAGGTCCCCCTCTCTAAAAATCAGTATCCAAAACCGGTCGTGTCCTTGAGTCATTGATCAAATCTGAAAAACGAGTATATCTCCCATTTTTGGAAAAAATGTAGAGATATTCTCAAGAATATGATTTTCAATAACTAACGGACACTACTCGAAACGAAAACATAAGATACATGATTCTGAATACGTGCCTTGCCTGGACCTTGCCTGGAGATCCTGCATCTGCCGTCCTCGTGGTCCGGGATCAGATGCATAAACTTTAAGTTAAAACCCACTTGCCTTATTTTTGGATAGCAACCTTTATCCAAAAAAGGTTGCCATCATTCCTGATCATTGAGGGCCTACAGCTCTGTCGAGAAGTAGCTTCAGTTAAAAAACGATTGAAACGTTAGAACTTCATTTTCTTCTCCGTCGTCTACTCCTTTTCGAGGAGTAACTTCCACTAAAATGCAGATTTTTCTGATGGAAAACGCCTTATTACGCCTTTTATATCGATTTTTTTCTCAAATATTACTTCTTTAAAGTAAAAAAAGCAGTTATTTTTCTTCAAAAGATTTATATGTGTTATGTTAAAGACAACATAACCATGAATGTTAAAACCAGAGTTTTCAAGTTAATAGCAGTTCTTCTGATCCTTGTTGTATTTGCCGGTCTGGGATGTGTTGACAACAAGGCAGAGAACAAAAGTACTGGGCCAATGGAAAACGGTTCTGCAAACGTTTCTGGAAATGCCTCTGCAGGAAAAGGGGAAGTCCTGACGGTTTTCCATGCAGGAAGCCTGGGAGTACCTTTCCAAGAGCTTGAGGCCGAGTTCGAAGCCCAGCATCCGGGTGTCGATGTTCAGCGGGAAGCCGCAGGTAGCGCTCAGAGTATAAAAAAGATTACCGAACTCGGGAAACAGGCTGATATCCTTGCATCTGCAGATTATGCCCTGATCCCATCCATGATGATGCCTAAATATGCTGACTGGTATGCGGCTTTTGCAAGAAACCAGATGGTGATTGCTTACACGAATGAAAGTAAGTACAGTAACGAAATCAATGTAAATAACTGGTATGAAATTCTCAGATGCTCAGATGTCCGCTATGGTTTTTCCAATCCTAACGACGACCCCGCAGGCTATCGGGCACAGATGATAACCCAGTTAGCTGAATCCTACTACAATGACAGTCGGATCTATGATGATCTTATTCAGAATAACACTGGCATGACTACCACTACAGAGGAAAACGGTACAGTTCTTGTACATGTTCCTGCATCCGAAGCTATTTCTCCGAACACCAGTAAAATTATGCTCAGGAGTATGGAAGTAGAACTCTCTTCTGCTCTTGAAACTGGAGAAATCGATTACTTCTATATTTACCGGAGTGTAGCTGAACAGCACGGCTTTAAATACATAGAACTCCCACCTCAAATTGACCTGGGTTCAATGGAATATGCTGATAATTACTCAAAGGTTCAGGTTCAAATGGCAAATGGAGAAATAGTTACAGGATCTCCTATAGTATACGGCGTAACTATCCCCAAAAATGCCAAAAATCCGAAACTTGCTGCTGAGTTTGTAAAACTCCTCCTCGATAAACCTGGCCAGCAGATTTTCATCAAAAACGGTCAGCCCCCGATCGTCCCTGCCATTGCGGAAGGAAAGAACAAAATGCCTGAAGAATTGCAGGGTCTTGTGAAATAAAGAGTATAGCGAAGTATCAAAACTCCTTCACTAATCTCAAATAAAGAAACGAACCGAGGAAAACATTGAAAGACGCGGAAAACTGTAACTTTGTAAATTAGCCATCTTGAGCGAAAAGTAATATTATTTGCTTATAAATTAGTCTTGCTTATAATCTTGCTTATAAATTAGTCCGCTTGAGCAAGCGAAGCGAGTGAAACGGACCGCGTACTCCCGAGGCGCAATTCGGGCGAGGCGCAATTCGGGAAAACGACAGTAAAAAGGTATGAGAATGAAAGCCATAATTCGAAAAATCAGTAAACTTGAGCCTATGATTTTCATTTTTTCCCTTTTACTGCTTGTTCTATTTCTTTTTATTTTCTTAACGCTTTCAAACATGATTTTCGGGCAGATTCGGGATGATTTCCAGGGACTGATCGAAGCTGCAAAAAATAAGTCTGTAATTGGTTCTATTTTTCTCTCCCTTTATGCGGGTTTTCTCGCAACCCTTCTAGCCTTTCTTCTCGGAGTTCCGACAGGTTATATCCTTGCAAGGTTCGACTTTCCCGGAAAAAGGCTGGTTGAGAGCATTATTGATGTGCCTGTGGTAGTTCCGCACACAGTAGCAGGGATTGCCATTCTTACTGTCTTTGGGTCAAGGGGGCTTATTGGAGGCCCTCTCAACGGCTATATACAGTTCCGCGATGCAATTCCGGGAATTGTAATTGCAATGCTCTTTGTATCTCTGCCATACCTGGCTAATTCCGCCAGGGAAGGATTCAAAAGTGTGGATCCGAGGCTTGAAAATGCAGCTCGTTCTCTGGGTGCTCCTCTCTGGAAGGCATTTCTCTTTGTAACCCTCCCGCTTTCAGCAAGACATCTTTTGATAGGAGCCATTATGACCTGGGCAAGGGCTATCAGTGAATTCGGGGCGGTTGTGCTGATTGCCTATTACCCAATGATAGGACCCACTCTTATCTATGACCGTTTTCTTTCCTACGGGCTGTCTGCATCCAGGCCTATAGCCGTACTGCTTATCCTGGTCACGCTTTCGATATTCATAGTGATAAGGGTTCTCTCTGCAGGCTGGAGTATTTATGATAGAGATTGAATCCCTTTCCAGGAAATGGAAGAATTTTTCTCTGGACAATTTGAGCCTTAAAGTTGAATCCGGAGAATATTTTGTGATCCTCGGACCTACAGGAGCAGGAAAAACCCTTTTTCTGGAGCTCATAGCGGGTTTTCATTCCCCTGATTCCGGAAGAATCCTGATTGATGGGAACGAAGTAACACACCTGCCTCCGGAAAAACATGACCTTGTCTTTGTCTACCAGGATTACTCGCTTTTTCCTCATATGAGCGTAAAAAAAAACATTGAATTTGGAATGCGGATGAAAAAGATAAAGTCAGAGGAGAAACTCCTTGAAGTTGCTAAGGATTTAGGAATAACTCATCTTCTTGATCGTCACCCTCTTAAACTCTCAGGAGGAGAAAAGCAGAGAGTTGCCCTTGCAAGAGCACTTGTAACTAATCCGAGAATTCTTCTCCTTGACGAGCCCCTTAGCGCACTTGACCCCAGAACACAGGAAAGTGCCAGGGAACTACTTTTAGCCCTCCACAAAAATAAAAAGCTGACTGTGCTGCATATTACCCATGATCAGACTGAAGCCCGGATAATGGCTGACAGAATTGCAATAGTAATGGATGGAAAACTTATGCAGGTCGGCGTTCCCGAGGAAATCTTCGAAAAACCGGTTGATAGCCGGGTAGCCAGCTTTGTAGGGTTTGAGAATGTGTTGAAAGGCAAGGTTATATCTGCTGACCGCGGTCTTCTCAAGATTGAAACAGGGAATATGGTCATTGAAGCTTCAGGAGACGTTGAGGTGGGAAACCAGGTATATGCCTTCCTGAGGCCTGAAAACATAGCTTTAAGTAAAACTTCCACACAATCCAGCATCAGAAACTCTCTTCAGGGCATAGTTACCGACGTCTGGATCCTGGGAGCTCTTGTTCGGGTGAAGATTGACTGCGGTGTTATCCTTAATGCCCTGATAACCAGGCAGTCGGCAGAGGAAATGGGCATTCTCCTAGGGGTTCCGGTCTACGTTCAGTTTAAGGCAAGTTCTGTCCATGTACTCCGCTAAAAGGTGAAGGTGTGTGAAAGCTAAAACAAAACTCTGGTTTACGGAAGACGGAAAAACCGTTATGGGTGCTGGAAGAGCTGAGTTACTGAAAACTATTGACGAAGAACATTCCCTTCGTAAAGCCTGTAAGAAGCTCGATATTTCATACAAACATGCCTGGATGATGCTTAAAAAAATGAATGAAGCTCTCGTTGAACCCGCAATAATCACAGTACGTGGGGGGAAGAATCAGGGAACCTTCCTGACCGAGCTAGGAAGAAAATTGCTGGCTGAGTATGAAACAAGCAAGCAACTTATCAATGAAACAATTGGGGATGAAACCGCCTGGGAAAATATAGGCTTCAAGTTATCAGCCAGGAATCAGCTGCCTGGTAAAGTGCTTGAAGTAGAAAAAAGCGGGCTTGTTTGTAAGATCAAAATTGAAATGGAACCCTCAATTATAACCTCGGTGGTCACCGAAGAAGCTGTAGAAAAGCTGGACATAAAACCTGGAGATCGGATTTATGCTGTTATTAAATCGACTGAGGTAATGGTTGCAAAAACTGTCAACGAAAAAGGGCAGATAGAAGTTATTCGGACAGAAGCTAATTCGGATGAGAAAAGTCACTTAGACTGAAAAGTCATAGAAATGTTTTTTCATATCAGAGAAAATAAAAAACGTAAAAGAAATCAATCGCACCATTCCGGCTTGATTGAATCTCAAACCTGAAAGTACAACTGATTATTATTGCGGGTCTCTTTTTCTTTTGACTCTTTAACTTCAATCCTGTTTCTTATTTCTGAATATGATAAAGCAGGCTGCAAGGGTCACAAATACGAAACCTGTTCCAAGCTCAAATCCTGGAAGTTTATTCTTTTCAGCGGGCAGGACTTGTGTGTTGACCTTGACGCTATCTGAGATCTGGTTGTGCCCTTCCGTATCTTCATAGAGGATTTCGCTGTCTAAAGCGTACGGTTTGGGAGTTGCGGCTTTGTCCACGGCCAGGTCAAAGACTGCAACTGCGTTTTCTCCAGGTTTCAGGGTGCCGAGGAAGGCCTGGTCATCGGTTGTGCTGAATGGGTCGCTGGCGCTTAACCTGACAGTTGCGTCTTTTGCAGGTTCTTCACCTGAATTTTTATAGGTTACATAGAGCATTCCCCCTTTATCGGGGTAAAGGCTACCATTTACCTGTGTGACCTCAAAGTAAGGTTCTTTCTTGACCTGGACCTCTATTATCTGGTTCTGGGTCGTGTTCTCGTACCAGATGCCTACTCCCTGGTTAGTAACCATTCCTGTGGCAGCATCAAGTTCGTCTCCGCTCACCTGAGCGTTGTTCTGGTATTTGTACGAAAGTTCCAGGTTCAGGGGGTATGTGCCTGCAGGAGCGTTTTTGTTGATTTCGATGGTGAACTTAGTGGGAGATGCGCTTTGTTTCCCCTGCTGAAGAGTGCCTGCTTCCTGAGGACCTGATTTTACCGTTATATTCGGATTATCGGATTTAAGAGTTGCAAGGATACCAACAGCTGTCACAGCCTGGGTTTCGTATTTCATTTCCGCCTGTTGCAGCACTGTATCAAGTGAAGTGTCAGCATCTTTTTCGGACTTAAAACCACTGATTACCCCCTTGTTCATAAGCCCTAAATTCAGGGTAACAGTATCTCCCCTGGAGTACTCGTTATTTCCAATCAGAGTGGCATCTAAGTCTGGCCCTCCGGAGACAGTGTAGAAATTTTTGCCGAAATCAAAACTTTCGGGTAATGCTGCCTGTACAGGCATTGTTGCGAGCAATAACATGAGAAGAGTTGCAATCGCAGAGATATTTCTTTTTTTAATCATTCTCATCACCTGATTCATTTTCACTGTATTTTTTCCTGTTGCGGAGCACCTTTATAATCTGGTAGATTCCGATCAGAGCAAGTAATATAACAATTATGGTAGTTGTGCTGATCTTGGATTCGGACTGTTCAATTGGCATATACACTTTCATGTTCTCGGAAAACTTGGTTTTCCCGTCACTGTCAACGTACTTTATTTCACTATCAATACCGTAATTTTTCACCACTGCCTCAGGATCAGCCGAAATCTCAAATGATGCCGTCTGGCTTTCTCCCGGACCTATCATCCCGAGCCTGACAATGGACTTGCTGGTGCCGAGGGGTTTCATGACCACAATTTTTGCCTGAGTATCCTCAGCTGCGGTCTCCCCTTGATTGGTATAAGTAACGTTTATCAAACTTGTTGAGCCCTGTTTCAGACTGCCTGAAATCTTGCTTATCTCAAACTTCGGCTCTTTTTTAATAGACATGTGAAGAGGAAGGGTAACATTTTTTGTAGTATATTCTCTTGTGTATGCTGTATCAGAAAGTCCGAGGTTTATTACCTTTGAAGTTTCCGTCCGGACGTTGCTCTGGTATTCATACGTCACGGGAAGCTTCAGTTCATAATCTCCTGCGGGGGTACTGTCATCAATGCGTATGGTAAACTTGAGAGCTTGTGCATGTCCAGTTTCGAGTTCATCCGCAGTCTGGAGGCTTGTTGTGGGTTCGACATGGATGTAATCAGATTCCGAGATCAAGTTTGCTTTGATGCCTTTGGCTGTCGTACAATCCTTTTCTTCACTCATCTCGGCAAGAGCAATAAGCTCTTCTTTAGAATCCGGGATGAGGGCCTGATTTGCATAAAGCCGCTTCATGCCTTCAATTGTACCAGCATTTACAAGTTTTACCTGAAGGTCTGCAACTTCTCCCCTCTCTAATTCCGGGTCTCCTGTGACAGAGGCCACAATGGCCGGCTCTCCGTAGACTTTGTAATAGTCAACAGTGTACCCGTTTCCCGGAATCAGGAAATCTTTCTCATCATCATCTCCAAGAGCTGGAGATACGGTTATTGAGAGAGCTGAGAGGAGAAGTGCAATTAAAATAAAAGTTGTTACTATTTTCTGCGATGTGTACTTTTGGGGTTTGTTCATTGGATATCGGCCCCTTTGACGTTATTTGCTTTTTTCTGTAACGCCTGTATTCCTCTTTTCTTGTCCCTCCAGGAGTCCAGTACTATGATAAGAGGCGGGAACACTACGAAGGTTGCAACCAGGACAAGCAGAATATCAATAACCGTCACCATTCCAAAGTCGCTGATTAGAGAAAATGGAGATGCGATCAAAGCTGCAAACCCGAAAACAACAGTGGCTCCTGAGGCAATAAGGGCCGCCCCGATACTCGCACTTGTCTTATGTATGGCTTCTAGAGGGCTGGCTCCTTCGTCCCTTTCTTCAAAGTATCTTTCCATCATGAGGATTGAGTATTCGCATCCTATCCCAAGAATTAATGCTCCAAGGGTTGCAGTCATTGGGGTGTAGACAAGGTTCAGGGAACTCATCACCAATCCGGACCAGCCGGTCACCATAAACATCGGGATAATAGGAACTAGAGCTTTTAGCCAGTCCCTGTAAACGACTAAAAGGCCGGCCAATACCAGGAAAAGCCCAATATAGGTCATTTCAATCCTTCCACCTGTAAGAGCGCCTATGACCTCAGTAAAGACGACAGAGTGCCCGGTGATAGTTACAGTAGTACCTGGAGGAGCCTGCATCCATTGAATATCCTGTTTTACGATATTAGTCAAATCTTGAATCCCTGTGACCTTTATATCGGAAGCTGCATTTCCAATATTGAAATTTAAGAGAAGTATGTTTTTGCCGTACATATAGCGGCTTTTCTGGGATTCTGGAATGTTTTCATAGATTGCCTCAATCTCATTACGGCTATCCGGGATTGTGCCTCCGTTTAACTCTTTTACAAGAGTCACAATGCTTGATGCACTGTAAATGTGTGCTCTGTGAACTTCATGTTCGCTGAACCTATCCATCCACTTCAGAACATTAGGGTCAGCAGTATCCTCAACCTTTATGATAAGGTTAAGTTCATCGCTTCCGCCCATGATATCCTTCAAATGCTGCAGGTCCAAAAGAGCTGGCATGTCCTGGGGAACAAAATTGTTTGTATCAGTCTGGATGCCCACCGACTCATCGGCATAGAGGCCTCCAATGCAGAGTAGAGTTGCAATTCCGATGACAATCACATTGTACTTTATTGTCAAGTCGGTGAGCTTTCCCAGGAAATCTCCTATAAACCGGGGTTTTGGTTTCTTGGGAGATACTTTCTCTACACTTGCTTTTGTAGGTCTTAATCTGCCCTTTAATCTCTTCCACATGCCTTTTTCTGAGATGCCGTCAAAGAGAGAAACGGTAATTACACCAACAAAGAGAGCTGCGAGGTAGCACATTACTATGCCTATCGTGAGAAGTTTCCCAAAATCCTGAATCATTGGAACCGTGGATGTAAACAAGGAAAAGAAGCCTAGAGCAGTCATAGTAAGAGCTATGAGTACAGCAGGTCCCGTGTGTTTTACAGTTCTTATAATAGCTTTGGATTTGTTTCCTTCTTTACGCAGTTCTTCTTCAATCCTGTTATGGAACTGAATAGCATAATCAATGCCAAGTCCTATCAATACCGGGAACGCTGACATGGAAACCATAGAAAGTGGGATTCCCAGGAATCCCATGGCCCCGAAAGTGTAGATTATACCAAGGAAAACGATAGGTAAGGGCAGCAATCTCCAGCGGACGTGCCCGAAAACAAGGCTCAGCACGATGAGCATAAAGAAGGCAGCAAGCGCAAGCAAGGGCCCCATACTTGAATTCATCTCAGTGTTCATTGCGATGCTGAAAGCCGGATCGCCTGTTACTATGACATTGTATGAGGGAGGAAAATCCGAAAGTTTGACAGCTTCTTCGGTCGCCTTCAAAATTTCTTTTGTCTTGTCTTCTGTGACGGATCCAGCCATTACCACAGAAACCACCATGTGCGTATTGTCAGGGATCAGTTTTCCGAATATAGTGGGGTTTCCATCAATAATTGTCTTAACTTCTGTATCAGTATCCGGTATTCGGGACCTACCTATCATCTGGTAGTTTATTTTCTTTATAATAGAAGCAGGGCTTGTTGTTTCAACAACCCCCTCAGTGGACTGAAGCTGGTGATCAAGTCGATCCACAGCTTGCATTACCTCCGCGGACCTTACGTCGTTTCCTTCTACCATCACCACGATAGATTGAGTCTGAAATAAGCTTGTGTAAAGGTGATCGTAGTCCTGGTACAGCCGCGAATCTTTCCCTACAAAGGTATCCGTTCCTGATGCCATATAGATTTTCTGTGCACCCTGCATTGATAACAAGATGAGAAGAAAAAAGACCAGAAGTATGGTCATGCGGTTGTTCTGGATAAATACTCCAAGTTTTTCAAAAATGGTCTTAATGGCGGATTCCTCTCATTACTTTTTTGAGGTATTTTTTAAAGGAAATTGATTTATTATGTAAGTAAAATAAATGATAGTATCATTTTTTACTTCCTAAATTATATTTTATGTTTTTGAATCGATATAACAGCATAAAGCTCAGTTTGAGAGTGAAAATCTGAGCTGAGAGACTACAATTGTTGAATTGAGATTTTTCGCATATCTTCGAAAGATACTATTTAATTTAGGAGTTTTGATCTTAAACTGGACTCTCTGCCTTAAGTTAAGTAAGATCCTACTTTTCAAAGATTCTGGGCTGCTTTAAAATCAATTCTTTTATAATGCAAAATTTTTGCGGAATCGTCTAATCGGGAAGATATTTACAGGTCTTAGTAAGATAAACAAAAGATTTAAATCTAGTGTTACTTTAGGGGTAACAAATGTTTTCGCAAATTAATCCTCAGTTAATTAGCAACCTTGAAAAGCTCGGGCTAACTGAAAACGAGGCCAAAGCTTATGTTGGGCTTGTTAGTTTGAGGGAGGCCACAGCCCGCGAAATTCATGAACTTACAAATGTGCCAAGAGCCAAAGTATATGAGCTCCTTAAAGTGCTTGCCAAGAAAGGTTATCTGGAAGTAAGACAAGGGACTCCAACTTATTTTAGGGCAGTTGATCCAAAGCAGATAATCGGGAAGATAAAGGATGAATTTCTCGATTGTGTAACTGAGACACTTAACCAGCTTAACGAACTGAGTTATGAGCTTCCGAAGAGTTCTCCTGTATGGTGTATCCAGAGTGAATGGGGAATAAAGAACAGGATCCGTGAAATCCTTGCCGGAGCGAAAGAAGAGTTGATTATTTTCTCATCCAGCCCTGAGTACCTCCAGGAATTTGAAGCGGAACTGCAAAAACTGGCAAAAACGTGCAGGTTAATTCTTATCGTGAATGAGCTCGAAAGATTCAGCTCGATGCCTTTTAAATTTAGAGAAGTTACAAAAGAGTTTAAAGACTCCATAAATAATATTGTGATTGACGGCACTCAGTATAACGAAGAACTCTTCATAATTGCTGACGGAAAGGAATCAATTGGAGTTCATAGTGTAGGGAATAAAAGAGAAGCAGTAGTTATCAGAATGCCAATTGTCTGTTACATGCAAAAATTGATCTACAGCAAGGTGCTTGAACCCAGTCTTATCAAAAAAGATCAGTAACCAGCCCCTATAAGGCCAGTCCTATCAGAGATTTCATCTTTTCATACAAACTGGAGAAAACTCCTCATTTGAAATCTTATCCATTCATTTATCCGGTTCAGGCCACTGATACACGCATTTGAGAACGATAAAGGTTTTACATTTGCGGGAGTAAGTGTACACATGTAGACATCGGGACTCCCATTGCGATAATCCTGCCACACGATCCTGTCGTCGTAGATAGAAGGCATCTCCTGTTTTGATTCATCAGCAGTGATTCGGGTTTCTGTGGAAGTGGAGAGGTCATACATGTAGATATCACAGTTTCCATTTCGCCCATCCTGCCACACAATTCTTTTCTCATAGATAGTGGGAAGTAAATTTGATTCATCGTTTATGAACCCGGTTGTGATTCGTATTTCCGAAGAAGTGGAGGGGTCGTACATGTATATACCGGGATTATCCAGGTTTGAGAGGGTATTCAAGTTTGAGGGATTATTCAGGTTTGCATTGCGCCTATCCGCCCACACTATCTTATTGCCGTAGATAGCAACAGGTTCGTACTGATCAGATTCATAAGTAGTGATACTAGTTTCCTTGGAAGTGAGACTCTTTATTATTTTTTGGGGTTTTGATTGATTAAAGCCGCTAAATAGGGAAAATAAATCTAAACTTTGATGGTTCCACAACATGTTAAAAAGCATCCTGGGAGTGGAGAGTTCGTATAGGTATATCTCCTTACCATTGCGATTATCCTGCCATACTATTCTGTCCCCATAGATAGCAGGTTCTGTCTGATTTGATCTATCGGTGCTTATCTGAGTTTCCTTCTGAGTGGAAAGATCGTACATGTAGATATCCCAGTTTCCATTGCGCTCATCCTGCCACAATACCCTGTCCCCATAGATAGCCGGGTTCACCTGATCGCTTGATTCGTCGGTGATCTGACTTTCCTTCTGAGTGGAAAGGTCATACATGTAGATATCGTAGTTTCCATTTTGTTCATCCTGCCATACTATTCTGTCCCCGCAGATAGCAGGTTCCGTCTGATTTGATTCATTGGTTGTAATCCGGGTTTCTGTGGAAATTGAGAAATTATACATGTAAATATCCCAGTTTCCATTGCGCTCATCCTGCCATACTATCCTATCCCCATAGATAGCAGGATCTATCTGAGCTGATTCATTATTAGTAATCTGAGTCTCAATAAGGGTAAATTGACCATCTACATGCTGTGTGGAAGCTGCATATGCTGCAGACGTGAAGGAAATTAAGAACAAGAAAGTTAAGATTACTGAATAAAGTATATTTTTAGTTCCCATTTGTTTATCCCTTTATTTTTAATGTGATAATTTCTAACGCGACGACCTCTGAAAAATCTTAATTCATTTACACATTACTAATTTTTAAACATTTTTGTTTTGGATCTTTTTTTGGATCCTATATTTATACTAAAGTATTTTCCTGAAAAATGTTAAGGCAAACTTCTAAAGAAGCTGATCTTATATTCCATGACTGTAAAATTGATCCATTCCAGGACTGTAAAATTGATCATGTCATCATCTTCTCTTTAGCAAGAGATTCGAAAACTTCCAGGGTGCTCAATTCGTTACAGTACAATTGTTCGTCTTCATTCCTTTTAGCAGGCAAATTCTCAGCATTAAAAAAAGAAACACAGCTGAAGGTCAACGCTGTCGGATACTATTAATATTATCCCGAGACAATTCTTCCATCAGGCTTTTTCACAAACGAAGGTTAGAGAGTAAACAGGTGTATAATATGAACAGCGTAAAAATTGAAAATGTAAATATCAAATGGTTAGGGCATTCTGGTTTTTTGCTTGAGGGGGATGGCAAAAAAGTCTATATAGACCCTTTTGAAATCAGTGAAGAGCCGGCTTTTGATGATAAGGCAGATATCTTGCTGATCACCCATGAGCACTTTGACCACTGCAGCCCGGAAGATATCCGGAAGGTCAGGCGATCGGATTCAACGACTCTGATTCCCGAAAACTGTTCTCTTGAATTCAGGGGAGATGCGAGACGAGTTGCTGAGGGGGATACTCTGGCTGATGGGCTTGAAATCAAAGGAACAAGGATTGAGGTAGTTCCAGCCTATAATCTCAATAAGACTTATCACCCCCGCGGTTTTGGAGTTGGGTACATAGTGGAACTTGGAGGGATCCGGATTTATCATGCAGGAGATTGTGATTTCTTCCCTGAGATGAAGAGTATCAAGGCCGATATCGCTCTTTTGCCTATAGGAGGCACGTATACTATGGACGAGGAAGAGGCTGCCAGTGCAGCCGCAGTTATATCCCCAAAGATCGTAATTCCAATGCATTACGGGAGATCAGGGAGAAAGGATGGAAATCCCGAAAAGTTTAAGACTCTTGTACACGGCAAGAATCCGGATATTAATGTGATTATTCTTGATTCCTGATTTCGCTTCTGATTTCGCTTTTCAGAGAAGGGGCAGGAGTCGGATTATGAGACAAGAGAAAACGCAGGATCGGTCTACACATGTCTAAAATGGCAAGAAAACAGCAGAAGAACCTGATTCAAGACATTGCAGCCCAACGCATGTGGCGGCTTTTTGAGCTTGCGAAAAGGGAGTACGCAGAACAGCCTGACCGCAGCGAACGCTACGTACAGCTCATCAGGAATATTTCCATGAGGAACAGGATAACTATTCCAAGGGAGATCAAAAGAAGTATTTGCAAACATTGCTATGCTTTTCTAATGCCTGGGAAAAATGCCCGTTACAGGCTGAAGGAAGGATTTATCGTGATTTCCTGCCAGCGCTGCGGAAAGGAAATGAGGTATCCATATAAAAGGTTAAAATAAGGGCTAACTGGCATTTGCTGTCCTGAAATGTTCAATCTTGAAGCCAGCGCCTACTAAACCGTATCATTCATTTTATTTAGTCAACGACGCCAATTTGCAATTTTAAGCTCTGGGAGAGCCCTTCTGGCCTCGTATCTTTTTTATGGATGAAGCTATCTGTTTCACAATGACGGATTTCGGACCCTTGTCATCTACGAGCACTCTCCCGCTTACCTCCCACCAGTATTTGGGGTAGGCTTTTTCTGGCTCTACTTCAGGGTTCAGGCCAAGTTGCCTGGCTGCTTCTTTTATTTCATTGAGCTGAGGCTCCTTTATCGCATTTTTCCGGGAGATTATTCTGCCACCGCTCCTTGACCTCATCTGGTCGATATATACGGGCCAGATTACAAGTTTTCCCTTATCTTTCATCATCATATTATCTTCGTTCTAAATTGCTTTCATGCGATTTAAAACTGCGCAGAAGCTTCTGCATTAAAGGGCTTATTTCTTCTCTATGGGTTTTATCATTTTCCAAATTTCATAACCTGTAATTATTTATCTTCCCAGGACAAGTTCTGCATGGTGTTAATATGATTCCGGCGTTTGCAATTGATGAGAAGGTAAGAGCTTACATAAGAAAGAGCGGGCAGGATTTCAGGCTTTCCACCTCTCCCGAGGGACCAGTACTTCTTCCGCTTGGCAGCAACTCTCCCAAACCTTCAGATCTTAAAATACTCATTGATAACAATGTTCTTTATGTTTCGAAGCTTCAGGCAAAATATATAAAAAAAATTGAATGGCCCATGGTGGAAAGATTCCTGAATCAACAAAGCTAATTATGGATGGATTGTAATTTTAAGGGTTTGATACTTGCTAATAGCGTCTCGACAGATTATCTACATTAGTCTGTGTACGAAATTGCTTTTTCGCTCTTGCGAGCATCAATATTGTGTGCGCGTTATAAATATGGGTACTACCCAAAAGCCTGTTTTGCTGTTCATCACGAAATCCGGTGACTTAAGGTTTACCTATCACAGTACCGCTTTATCTGCCTGAGAACCTGCAAGTTACACGGTAAAGGCTCTATATAGTTAGCCTTCCTTTTCTTGCCACTGATTATGTTAATCTCCTATTCTCTAGAATTAAGTCGCGCACTCGAACATTCGTCGCTTCGGTCATGCTAAGCGCCAGAGTATAGAATAATAGAATCCAGATTTTATATAATATATCCAAACTAGATAATTTTATTAGATTTTTTACTTTTTATCTGCTGATTAATGACTTTAATAATCCCGATCTGCAATAAACAATATTCAAATTTTAATTGTATAAAAGTCGGAGTTTTTCCGGGATTGCAGAAAACAAAACAACATATTAAACAATTTGTTGCATGAAGTTAGGAAGTTAAGTTTGGTGGAATAGTTAGAAAAGCTGCGGTGAAAAAGAACGATTTTGAAAAATACTCCAAATAAAACGGTATAAATATAATTCCGGACAGTTGGAGCCCCTGTTTAGAAATTTAAAACGTGAATGTTTATAATTTATGGAAAACATAATATAATTAAAATTTAGGGAGGGGAATCAATGGCAAGAACTTTGAATTACATCGTTTTGCTATCTATTGTCGCTGTAATTGTTGCTGCATCTGGTTGTACTAGTACACCGACTAATAATACTCAAGTACCAGCAACACCAGTCGCCACACCAGCAACCATAAAAGCTACTCCATCAGAAACGCCTTCGATGCCAGTAGAAACGCCTGTAACACCTTCAACAGGAGAAACTAAAAACGAAACGCCAATAGGTGGGTTTAATGCAACACCAGTAGAGAAGGGGAATTTGCAGATAACACCAATCAAAAACGTGACATCAACAGTTAGTAATGGAACTCACATTAATACAACTGAACGGAACTTGCAGATAGAACAGAGTAATATGGGAGTTAAATCAACAGTTAGCAATGGAACTGTGACTGTAACCGTGTCTAAACCTTCATATGGTCTTGCCACAAATCCATTCAGCACAGCTCAGAAGGACACCAACCCACTTAATACAACTGGCAACAACGCACCTGTCGCCGTGAAATCAGGTACCCTGAAGATTATACCGGCAAATGGTACAACTTCAACAGGAAACCAGACTGCTATCAACCTTGGCACGGCACAGCGCAATGCACAGAAAATAATTGCCGCACAAAACGCTAAGGGCAGTGGATCTGGTGCAGCAACAGAACAGAACGTAACAGGCAAATAACAGGAAATACAACTCGTAACACAAGTTATTAAGTAAACAATTGGCCATATCATCCTCGCAGTAGGACGGGATGACCTAGACCGTCTTTAAAGGCTCATTTTCAAGAACTGCGCCTTAAACAGCCCTTAAAATATACTTTTTTTCATTTTCAAAGGTTTTTAAAAAGTTGAATTCCAGAGGGTGTTTTGAAAGTCTTGATGTCGTTTCCAGGTTTATATAGGTCAATACGGGTTGCTTTCTGCTTCTCTGGCACTTGAATCAAGGAGGGAATGGACAGCAATCGTTGGTATGTATAACTGTGGGTATGTATAACGTCTAGGCTTGTAAATTCTTTTTTTTGCTTGCACATGCTTCCACAAAAAAAATAATAAGTGAGAAGTTGCTATCTTTTTTCTTTACGTTTTCGAGTTCAACAAACATCCTTTTATGGACATGAATCTTATGCCATTATCGGCACATCTCAGGAACATAAAGGTCTTCAACCCTGATTTTGGGATCGATATTGAGCTTTTACTCTTTCTGTTCGAGAGACTGGAGCTTTTTGTCTCCGTTTTTGAGGGATGTCTATCCGTTTTATTTATTAAGAAGAGAGAGCATAGGATAAAGGCTGACCTGTTCCAGATCCTGCAAGGTCTTCACTCAGGAGAGAGGGAAATAACTGCAGGCTGAAAAGAGATCGCTTCAAGCTTAAGGGAGAATTTGTTTGTGAAAATGAGAACGAAAATTTTGTTTATGCTCCTTGCCATGATAGTGGTCTTCTCGTCGGGCTGTATGGACGAAAAAAAACAAATTGTCCTTAATCAGTCGGGCAACATCTCTAGCTATGAATTTGAGGTTTTTCTGAATGAATCGAATAATCATGTGCCTGCAAATACTACCACGTACTATCTTCTGGAAGACAAAACAAAAGTACAGGTTGTAAACATTGCAATAAATCGCAGTGAACTTGATATTTATCCTCCCGACTCCCTGGGCGGCAGTTCAGGAGATAATCCAATTGATAATTTTTTATTGCTTGTTGAACCTTCAAATGAGACCATAACAGACTCGCAGACTTTTGAAGAACTTTCCCGCAGAAACGAAACCTCGGATATCAATTATACGCTGACTCAAGGAATTAACCAGAGCATGAAAGTTCTGAACCTCAAGTTTGAAGAACCTGTGACAGGCTTTATTGCGTATACTCTTGCAATTCCAGGAATGCAGGGCTTTGCATTCATAAAACCCGATTCCGAGTTTATCCGTGTGGTTCTCCCGCCCGGGTATGTTACTGGCAACAGAATATTCGGGATAGCACGACCGACACCCTCCAATACAAGTTTTGATGAAAAAGGAAGGCAGAATCTCCTTTGGATCTCTTCGAAGATGGGAGGACGAGAAGAGGCTATCCAGGTGAAATACTATGCCGACTCGGCACCTTTGTATTTCTTAGCCGCAATTGTGTTTCTGCTCTTTGGAGTTATTCTGGTGCTTTTTTACTATTCCAGGAGCAAAAAAGAACTTGAGTCCGTTAAAGGAATTTTGGACCTTGAAAAGGAATATGAGAAGAAACAGAAGAGAAGGAAATAAATCTGAGAGATGATCTTCCTTTTATCTTCCTTTTATCTTTAATTTTCTTAATTTGGCTAGTATATTCTATCAAGTCTATTTTTAGACATTTCGGAAATTATTTATTATAGTTGGCCCATATTTCTTCTTGATGAAAATATGGGGAAAAATTCGGTATAAACCTTTCTTATTAGCAAAATCGGCATTAGAAGCCTATACCCCAGTAGTAGGTTCTCTTCTTCTTTTACTAATCACTTTTGCACTTGTGGGTGTAGTTGCTAGTAGCACTTTTAATTTTTCAGGCGATGACGCAGGCTTCCGGCCCCATATGGCAAGGATCACTCTTGAATCCTGTGAAGGGGGACTTTTTGGTACTGGACCGAGGGCTGAGAGAGCTACGCTTGAAGAAAACAGGATTGTGCTTGTGCATGAAGGAGGCAGTTCTCTTCCTTTTGACTCAATTTCTGTAAGGATTTCAGGATATGGGAATTCCTACCGGGGTATTCCTGGACACAGGGGCGCTTATCTCAACGGAAACCTCTCTATTTCCTACCTGAATATGGGCACCGGAGGGAAAAACCCCAAATACACAGCCCGAAATAGTGCAGTCCTTAAAGACGGCTTCTGGGACGCTGGAGAAAAACTGATACTTTGCGGACAGGACAGTTCAGTGAATAGCATTGATTCCAGTGTAAAAGTAAGTGTGAATGGAGTCGGCAATACCTCTGACAACTATGGCTTCAAAGCAGGCTCTGAAATTACCCTGAAGGTTATTGACAATGAAGGCAAAAATGTTCTTGCTGAGCAAACTGCTGTTGTAAAGCTTGCGGATTGATGATCTATCTGAATTTTAGGAATGACAAGAATATAATTTCAAGTATTTTAGTTACCGATATGTCTTTGATAATTATTTGGGTAAATGGAATTATAGAGCTATTCCCCAAGTGAAAACTTGAAGTTATTTTCTAGCTATTCCTTAGCTCTTCGTCATTCTTTATGGATAAGATGATTTTCAATTCAAGACCGAGTTGGTTTTATGAGGAAATCCATACAAAACAACGAAGAGCCGAAAATAAATATTTACACTTCTTCTTGCGTTTAAGCGGTAAAGATAAGCAATATTAGGAGGAGAAGGGCAAATTTGCCCTTCCAATTTTCTGATCCTACTGAGCACTATTCAGTAGAATCGATAAAAATATTTAGATTAATACGTTTTGTAATTAATTTGAGCTAAAAATGGGATAGCTTTTCAATATAAATTAGGGGCACTGTTAAACTTAGGGAATAGAGTGATGTTATTTTTTCAAAGTCCCGACAACAGGAAAACCCTTAATTTCTGCAGGCCCGTGTGGTGCCTTGTTCAATTCTTCAGTGAGGTCCTTCCCTGCATTGTGTCCCTTATGAACGCCACCTTTCCAAAGAGAACTATTAGATACATCATAGACATTGCCTTGATAGGCAACGTATGTCTTCCCATTTTTACCGTTGTACTGTGCAAGCTCTTCAAGTGTATATTCTTTTATTTTCAGTATATCTGTCGCATTCTGCATTTCAGCTGCATTCTGTCTTCCAGTTGCCTTTTCTCCAGTTGGAGTAACTACTTTAGCAGGAGTTACTTCTGCAACAGGAGTTTCCTTTACAGCTTCAGTTATAGCTTTATCTGGAGTTACAGCCTGTTCTAGAGTTCCTGTTTCATTTGGAGTTACCGGTTTATTTCCCGCGCATCCTATTGCGAGGAATACGCCGAACAACACTATCAGTATAATCAGTGCTTTTCTCATTGTTTCACCCAACAATATAAGTTGCTTTCTAACTAATATTTTAATTTAGTAAGGCAGTGTACCAAAAGTTCAGTAAAATATGATTGACTCTGTATCCTTTTTCCGTCACCACAAAAAAATAGGATGCAGAGTCAATGATCGTTGTTGATAATCAAGCGCCCATAACGTTTTTTGGCTCTTCGTCATTCTCTATGGATAAGATGATTTTCAATTCAAGACCGGGTTGGTTTTGATGAGGATATCCACACAAAACAACGAAGCGTCATATTTGTTTATTTCCTCTAAACCCTTTAAGACTTTAGCCTTTGATTCAATGTATGTCTGAACATTAAGTCCGGAAGATTCGATAAACATTCTGAATATTAAGTCCGAGATATTATTGCATGATATTTGTATTCATAATACATTGATTGTACAAAAGTAGTTTCAAAACCGTATTTATTTGCAATTTTTCTAATTGAATCGGGATTGTGGGCAAACTCAAGAATATCTCTTGGGCGATTATTCAAGGCTGCCGATATTATTATCCTGAACTCAAAGCCTATTTTGCATAAAATTTTCCCGAAATCTGCGTCCTGTGAGAACAGCCCTATTTTCCACAATGGGTATAAGCGGGGATCCAATATGTCAAACAGTACTATTTTACCCCCTTTATTAAGATAATTTGATGCATTAAAGATAAAGCTATCAATTTCTTGCAATGTCAAATACTGAATCACTCCAGCTGCAGTTATTCGATCAAAGGAGGATTCGAGTTTATCCCAGACAGTTTTGTCGTCAGCCAGGATTAACGATATATTTCCACATTTTCTTTCGCTGATTTTTTTGCTTGCTTCGTCAAGCATGGATGCGGAAAAGTCAACTCCTACCATCTTTTCATATTTCGGCGCGTAGTGGACCAGGAGTTCTCCTGCACCGCATCCAAAATCAAGAAGTGTTTCACCTCCATCCAGATGGAATAGTTTTTCCTTAGCTTCCTTGGAAATAAATTCCTCAGCTGAAGATCTGTGGCCACCGTCTCTCCTATTTGCAAAAAACTCTACCCAGAAATCCTTTTGTTTGGATAAGTTTTTTCCATACCTCCCAGACATATTTTCATACTCCCCATCCATAATTTTATACCCCCAAATCTTGCTTTATTCCATTTCTTTCCCTATAGTATCCCCAAAAATGATCTGTATTTAAGGGCTTATTATTTAAGGACTAATAGGGCTTATTTCGTGGCTCAAATATAGTCCTATTGCTTCCTCAATAAAAAAGGAGTATGTTAATAAGTTATCTGTAATTTAAACAGTTAATTACCGTTAATTTTGATTTCTAATGCTTATGCTTCCTTATTTATTTCATTCAATCAAAATTAGTGAAAACGAGATATAATGCCATTATTACAAATATATAAATTTTATAAAAACTTCAGTTTTTATTTCAGTTTTTTCCAATAATGTACAGACCCATATAATTTCTACCGAGGACCAAGGAAATATAAATTGGAATCCCGAATTGCGCCTCGGGAGTACGCTGCCCTTTTCGCTGCCCGAATTGCGCCTCGGGAGTACGCTGCCCTTTTCGCTGCCCGAATTGCGCCTCGGGAGTACACTGCCCTTTTCGCTGCGCTCAAGAGGGCTAATATTATAAAGCTAAACTACTTTTCGCTCAGGCATACTTATCATTTTTATTTGTTTTTTCTAAAAGCCACTTTCTGTCCACAGTACTGATGCAGTTTTTTCGTGCCTCCAGCCTCGCTTACCACTGTAAGCATGGTCTTGGAATCCATTATCCGGGTACCCATTACTGCTGTAATTCCTCGTTCGAAAAAAGGTTTCGGGTAGAGTGGAGCACTTGGACCCAGGAGAATAACTTCTCTTGCTGCTCCCCGGCAGGCCAGAAGTCCATCGAAAGTTCGGTTGGCAAGAGTGCTTGCGCTCAGGATAATTATATCAGATGCTGGAAGGACTTCTCCTGCTCTTTTGGAGGGCAGGATTCTGATTTTTGCAGCTTCGATTTCACGTTTTTCGAGGACTGTGAGTTTATCGGTTATTTCCAGGATTTTTGGGACAAGAGGGCCAAAGTATCCAACCATTGCAACTCTGTCCTCAGGCTTTATGAGGTCAAGGATATCTATATCCGAGGCCGGGAAGTTTTCAGGCTTAAGGTCTCGAAGCATATTGGAAAGAGCATTTACAGTTGCAATCCCTACAGCTGCTTCAAGGGGATTTTTCGAGAGGGTTAGTTCAAGTATCTTACCTGCAGTCTTGCCTTTTAGAATCTCAGAAAAATCCAGAGCAGGGCAGCCGGAGAATTCATAGAGGGGAGTGCAGGCTACGCCTCCGTAGTTTTCGGAAAGCAGGACTCCGGTATAGGCGAGACCTATCCTGACATCTTCCACCTTAATTTTTTCAAGAACATGGCCGAATTCGCGCCTGAGTTCCCTTACAAGGGTAGATAAGATCCCGCTTTCTTTTCCTTCTTCGTCATTTTCGTTTTGAGATTTTGTTGTTTTTCCAGAGTTCTCAATTTCTGGCATTTGGCCACCTTTTTTTTCAGTAAGGAATTTAACTGGTATATCTAACTGATATGTCTAACTGATATGTCTGATCGTACATAACGATTGATGAAGATTTCTAAGATCAGAATAGAGAAATAAAATAATAAAAATAGTTTTACACTTTACTAGAGCCGTTTCTGAGCCTTATATCCTGAAAAAAAAGATTTAAAGTTTTTTGCGTTAATCAAATAGCAAGCAAACTCTTTTTATATTTTTCAAGCTCTTCAGCCCCTCTTTCCCTGGACATACTGCTGGCTTCGTAGATTATATGGGAAGGCAGCACTTTCATTCCCATGAATTCAAAGACGCAGTGAGTTATGGATTCTAGATGTTTGTTCAGGTCTCCGTGCCCCCCTCCTTCGGAATACATCTCCTTCGGAGATCCTGTGGTAGTGACAAGCATTGCGGACTTTCCTTTGAAGAGACCGGTATCGTAGGCGTTGTTGGTAATCGGGTTAAAGCCGAATCCAGGAGCCAGGATGCGGTCGATCCAGCCTTTCATTATGGCTGGCATGGCAGTAAAGTATATAGGGAATTGAAAAATAATGAGGTCAGCCCACTTCACTTTTTCCATCTCTTCTTTGATGTCAGGAGCAAAAGCCCCTGATTTTGAGGCCTTGATGGCTTCGAAAAAAGGGTTGAAAACGTCCAGGTTTTTCCTTTCTGGAAAGTCCGAAGCTTTCAGGACAGGATGAAATTTCATTGCATAAAGGTTAGAAAGCTTTACTTCATGCCCTTTTTCCTTCAGGGCATCAAGAGCTGTATCTTTCAGAGCAGCGTTAAAGGATTTTGGCTCTGGGTGTGCATAAACATAAAGGACTTTCATTTCGTTCTTCATTTCATTCCCCCAAATTCTATCTATTAAATTCGTTTCCCTGAATAAAAAAGTAAGGCTGCCTCTTTCTTTGAGGCAGAAGTATACAAAAAGTATTCATCGAAATAAATAAGCATAGTTAATCATGCATTGAGCTTTTTCAAAAGCCAGGCCATATTCTGTCCCAGAATCTGCATGGTCCGTATGCCTTCTTCATCTTTTTCCACATCCCCTCCGGCAAGTCCGATCCCTACGTTCCAGTAGTTGGATCCCGGGATGATCATCTGGGATATGGTAAAGAAATGGTTGATGGAATCAAATACATGAACTGACCCAGCCCTTCTTACCGCGACAACAGCTGCTCCCACTTTACGCCTGAAAAGCTCGCCGTTGGCTTTGGCAACAAATCCCGACCTATCTATCAGAGCTTTGAGTTCAGGAGTCAGGTCTGCAAAGTAGGTGGGAGAGGCGAGGATAATACCATCGGCTTCGAGCATCTTTTCGATGCATTCGTTGACGATATCTTTGTCAATTACACACTTTTTATCTTTGTTTTCATAACATTTGGCACAGGCAGTGCAGCCGTGGATACTCTTTCCCCCGACCTGTACTGTTTCAGTTTCTATTCCTTCTTTTTCAAGTTCTGTAAGGACATGTTTTATAAGAGCGGCTGTATTGCCTTCCTTTCGTGGGCTTCCATTAAATGCAACAACTTTCAATATTGTTTCCCTCCAGGTTACTGTTCATTTCAGGCTTTATCCTCTTCAGCCCCTTTTTTATCCATCAGGCTTAAACCTGTTTTCCAGGCTTCTCCTTTATAATCTCCTATGGTCCAATAGCAGTTGTCTGGCATGGTAAGGAGAAGAAGTTCCATCTTTTCGATATCAGGTTTTCCCAGGGTCAGGTACTGTTCTTCTGAATAGGCTGCAAGGATTTCCCCTACAAAAAAATAGTTTGTTGGAAATTCTATTGTATCTACAAGCCTGCACTCGAGGTTTAATGGGCATTCCTTTATCATGGGTGCAGTTTCTATTTTGCCGTAAAAAACATCAAAAAGCTTTGACTTATCTTCCTTTCTTCCGGAAACAATCCCGCAGTAGTCTGTTTTTTTAACCATGTCGGAGGAAGGAAAATTGACACTGAAACTCCCATTTTCAAGAATTCCTTTGGCAGTATAATGATTTTTATTGATGCTTACGCCGATATAAGGCGGGTTTGCATTGACCCTCGATATCCATCCCACAGTCATGAAATTGACTCTCCCCTCAACCTGTGTCCCCACAAGAGTTACAGGCATGGTATAAACGAACACATTATTTCCTATATTGATCTTTTCTCCCAACATTCCTATCCCCTCTTTTTGTTCACTTAACCTCATACAATGTGTTGAAAATGATATCAGCTTATTGACAGTTCCGGCTATATCCTGATTTTTCTTTTTTCCGGATTTAAAATATGCCAGTTTTTCCCTATCCCAGACAGCCAGCCTGAATTTTCAGTTCTCAGCGGATTATTCCTCTCTTTTCCCGTATGTGTTGTAGTATACTTTCTTCCTGTCAAACCTGTCCTGCGGACCCGGTTCCTGGTCAGGGTAGCCTATAGGTACGAGGGCCAGAGGGATTACGTGTTCAGGCAACCCAAAAGCTTTCCGGAAACCCTCAACCCGGTCCTTAATAGGATAAATCCCGGTCCAGACTGCTCCAAGCCCGCAAGCATGAGCTGCAAGCAGGAGGTTCTGGGTAGCTGCCGAGCAGTCCTGCACCCAGTATCCGGGCACTTTTTCCAGAGTCGTATCCCCACAGATAAGGATTGCAAGGGGTGCCCCCCTGCACATGCCAGCATAGGGGCTGAATGTGGGAATCTTATCGAGAATTTTTTGGTCATCGATGACAATGAAGGTCCAGGGCTGGGCGTTAACCGCAGACGGAGCGCTCATTGCAGCCCGAAGCAGTTCGGTAACAAGCTCCCGTGGAACTGGTCTGTCTGTATATTTCCGAATGCTTCTCCGGGTGTGAATTGCTTCCATAGTATCCATAATAATGCCTCATCTTATTTTTCTAATGGAAAAATAATTAACTTGGAAGACCTGTATGTGGCCTTCCTTTCTAATTGGATTTTTTTCTTTATTCCTTCATTATCTGAAAAGGTTAAGGCCTGTATTCTTTGCTTTCAACATAAGTTCGGCATTATCCTTGACTTCCCCTGGAACGTGATATCCGACTACAACAAGGGTATCCTTTACGTCCATTCCCGCAAATTGTGAAATTTGGCCTTCGAATTCTCCAAAGACTCCTTTGTAAGCTGTCGGGTCAGGCATACCCTGGGCTCCTACAATCACGGCTTTTTTTCCGGCTGGCAGACGGGCTGAAAAGTCAGAATTTATCAGGGAATAGCAGCGGTCAAGGAAGAGCCGCATCTGGCCTGAAAACTGAGCAAAATAAATCGGCGCTCCGAAAACCACCCCATCTGCACCTGCCATTTCTTCGAACAGTTCTGTAAGATCATCTTCAAGCTTGCATTTCTCATGGGACTTACAGTAGTCACATGCCTGGCAACCTCTGTAATTCATTTCGTTGAGGAGAAAAGTCCGGGTCTCTGCTCCTGCTTCGGCTGCCCCTTCAAGGACCTGCTGGACAACAATGTTTGTGTTTCCATTTTTGCGGGGACTTCCTACAATGCCTATAACTTTCATTCTATTATACCTCTCATTCTTTAAACCGAATTTATCCTGAATTTATTTTATGGTTTATACCCGATTTTTCCTTCTTTAAGTAAATCTATACTTGTTAATATCTAATTTGCGCAATTATACTTATTATTTATACATTCAATTCGGTTACCAACCAACAGAATGAACATTATGAGAGCTTATGGTAAACTACAAAAAATAGCAATCAATAATTATTAGTGTCCTGTACTTAAGTTGCGAGACTTTTTATTATTTATGAGTTTTAGATTGATGACAGTCACTGAATGTGAAAAATAATAATAACAATAATAATTATTTTGACGATCCCGGAAAATATTAAAAAACATCAGAAATTATCACAGTATTCACAAGATATTGCTTATCTTTCTCAATGCAGTACTCTATTTATATCGGAAAATAGATGGAAAACTTCTACCTTGTTTGTGAATTTTGATTTAAACGTATGTAAGCTCTTAAGGCCTCTTACGGTTTCTTATAAAAACAAACTTCTCAATTAATTTCAACAATCGACACAATAACAACTATCTACGGAACGCTTAAAAAGAAGCCGGGATAACAAGACAATGGAACCAGGTGTCATTATTACCCCGAAATGGAGTAGCCAACTCTTCTTATTAAATCATGGAGTGAACTATAACTCTTTTAAATTCACAACATTAAAAAATGATTTGTGCAGTTATTGAGAAAATAAGCCCGTGCTTGAAAGCTTACTCGTTTTCTAATTCTTTGATCTGTACTGCCAGCTTATTAAGCTGATCATGTTTTTTGATGAATTCATCTTTCAGTTTCTTTATTTCTCTGCCTGATCCCTGCCTTTCTCTGCCTCTTCTTCCAGTTCTACAAAGTCCTTGACGATATAATCACATGCTGGATTCGGGCAATATTTGCCTATTCTCTTCCAAACCTACCTTTCTTTCCTCCTGCTGTCTCGAGATATTCTTTTCCGCATTTAGGGCAGATTGTTTTTGGTTTTGAACCGCTACTTCCTTGTTGTTATCTTTCACCAACTCATGACTATGACCAGGGACTCTGATCAGGAAATAGGCCAAAGAATGTACTTCAAGGTGGCCGATTCAGATAAGTTGAGGTTATATCCATACGTTGAGAAGATTATCGGAGATATTGGCTCAAAATCAGAAACTAATAAAACAGGTGATGTAACAGATAATAGCACCAAAAAACCATCATGACAAAACGTAACACCAGGAAAAGGTAATTATCTACGATCTCTTAAACGTTCAACAGTGAGCCTGAGAATCAATCAATGCTATCTTCTGAGAGTTTCCCGATAAAAATCCATATGGGTTAACTATGAAAAATAACCGGTAGCTGTAAATATAAGCCTCTTGATAGTGCTTTTCCGGCTTGCTATGTATCTCTTAATCTTATTTCACACTTACTCGGTATGTAATCATACATATTTTCCATATTCATATATGATCTAGGATGCTGAAGAAAACAAAATATATCATTTAAAAAATAGAGAAAAAATCGAATAACTATTATTTAGGTTAACATATAAATTATAAAACGTTATCAAGAAAGCATAATGCAATAAATTTCAATTATTTAGAATTCCCCATTCTACCAGTCTTTTCTTAATGTCTCTAAGCTCATAGTCTGTAAAAGAAAGACTTTGATAGTGTTTAAGAGAGGTTATTGGATCATGCCCTTGTCTGGAATATATTTCAATCTCTGGTATACCTGCTTTCAGCATCCAACTTTCAATTGTCTTCCTGGGAGTCTTTGGATTGACCTTTGGAGTAATACCGGCTTTGTAGCTCCATCTTTCAAGGTTCTCAAACCAAGTATTGCGTGCTGGTGGTTTTTTGCATTCTAGAAAAGCTTTTAAGAGATAGGGGAATGTAGCCGGTAACTTATCAATTGTCCTCTTTACAAGTTTTTGTTTTACTTTCCTTTGTGCTTCCTTAGGAAGAATAATCTGATTTCTTTCAGTATAGTACCATTCTTCGTGATCGTGTAACCTTTGAAGCTCCACATACCGAAGGCCTGTGATGGTGTTGACTTCAAAAACAGGCCTGAACTTTGCAGGAATAAAATTAACAAACCGATCATATTCTGCAACTGTGAGAACCTTAGTTCCATCAGGAGTAACAAGTCCATTCTCCATGAAAGATATACACGAACAAAATATTAAAAGGTTCGTGTTTTCTGAAGAATTTCCTAAAAATCGATAGTAAAATGAGTGGTTTTTTGCCTAAAATCCGAACGTTCTATGACAAAACGTTCGTATATTGAAGCATCCTTCAAAATAGATTTTTACTAAAATATACAGGTTTTACTTTGAAGTCTATGTCTTTTTGGCGGTTTTTGCAAAAATACCCATCTTCTAGGTGAGCTGAATATATTTTTTAAAGACATTTTTATATAAAATACAAAAAGTTTTGTATATGTATCCTTATATCATTAAAAAGTTATTATGTTACTTTCTCAATAATATTATTTGGTTTACACATTAGGAATTGAATGGAATTTTTCAATGGTTCCAAAGATTTTTTTAGATTAGGAACTTGAATGATTGTACCAATCCTAATTTGAAGGAAGTAATCATAGTGAAATACGCTACAAAATATCAAACTTTTGAGAGATGATTTCTATGAGCACAAAGAGTACGATCCAGGTAATAAATATGCCTAAAGAGGATGGACTTCTAAAAGAATTAGGCAACTTGTATTCGATAGAGCCTTATGAGGAAGTTGGCAACATTAAAGAAAGATCAAATGAAATCGCGTCTCTTCTTATCAACTTACAAAATAAAGATGAGATTGCTCCAATTATTAAAGACGCTTTTAATATTTCAATGGAATCAGATATACCTGTTGTTTTATATAATGTCACAAAAAACTCTATGGCCAAATTATGCTGCCTAGGGACGGATACTGAATGCTGTATAGTTTTCCCTTATATGAAAGAAGTTAAAATTTTTGAAGTTTTGGATTTATCACTGGAGGTAAGAATCTCTAATGGAAGTAGGATGGCTATTCTAGAATCAGATGGATATTTTAAATTGAGTCCACCGAATGAGTTTAGTGAAATACCATTTTCAGTTGCACTTTTCCCTAAACTCCTACATAAAGAAAAAGCAAGAATTATTGAGAAGAAGATTAAAACAGGTATTACTAAAGAAGAAGATCGAATTTTGGCTCAAAGAAATACATATAATGACTCCTCTAAGGGCTCGTTACCAGAACATCAAATTGAACAGAACTATGTTAGGCTCGAACTAGACGATAAGGTTATGGGTACTGAACAAGAGCTCTCAAATCATGTGCTGATGGAAGTTGTTCTTATGGCTTCGTACAACCCTAATTGTAAATATTTAAAGGTCACTTCGTTAGGTGCAGGCTTCAGTCCAGCTAAAAGTGGTAAATTACAATGGGACGATGTGTACGAAAGAGGGTGTTTCCAAAGTGAAATAGAAATACACATCGAAGCAAATGAAAATGAGTTAGCTACTAAAGAAAGCAGTCCAGTAAATGCTAACAATGTTACAGAATATACAACATCTTCATCAATAAGCGTAGGTATAAATATTTCGACAGATCCTGGATTCGAGTCTCAATACACACTTTCGAAAGAAGAATCACATGCCATCTCAGATTTCGAAATAACTAATAGATCATATGGGACTGTAGGGGATTGGGATTTCAGGTTTGAAAAGGCACAAGGTCATGACTGGGAATGGAATAATATGTTCGAAGACCAGTTTGCGACAATAGAAGTGAAAAATATTCCAATTTTGACCAAAAACAATTTGCAGCCCGTATGCGTCATGACTTGGGTAACAGATGATGTAGAATTCAAGAAAATGGTTCCCTTAGAGCTAGGTTGGAAGGCTACTTACTATCATTTCTGGGTTAAAAATTTTTTCTTTGTCGTTCGGAAAGCTTGGCAATACCAATTATATAGTTGTTCTGTCCCCTGGATAGTAGATTTCGGCAAAGTATGGGTTGAACCTTGAATATGGCCGGTGAGGTGTTTTATCCTGAAATTATTTCACTTTGAAACTTTTAAAGTTCCATCTGAATGAATTTTATTAAAATTAAAACTACCAATACATTCCACTATCGAGAGGCACTGAGAAAAGTACCTATGTGTTTATCATAGAATTTTTGCATTTGATGACACTGTAATCGAAAGGAAAGAATATATTCTTAATGTATGTGTAACGATTAGGAAAACAAAGTATACTCTTCAAAAATAGGAGAATTTGTCACCTTACTTTTAGCCGTGGTTAACATATCAAAGTAAAAACGCTATCGTTATAGATGAGAACCTTTGTTTCGCCCCCTTTTCTTCGAGTAGAAACATAAGACATGTATTATTTAATTAATTATTATGAGTTGCACAGTATTGTACATTTTGCCCGAAATACCCGTTTTTACACCTGTTTAGGATGTCTTTAGATGTACAACAACGTATTTTTTCAATACATAATTAGAAATCAAAACAATTTTCTTAAAAAATTTCATCATATTTTTACAATACGCCATAATACGCCCGTATGCCCGATGAAATACGCATACCTGTTAATGCTGAGATACCTAAGAGCTTGCATGACGCCATACTCACAGCTATAGAGGAGCTATAGAGGAGGGAATTGAGGCGCCATGAGCAAAAAAGCAATGGTGGAGATTTTGGTACTGTCTGTACTCACATTTTAACATCTTCAGTACTTCACCAACTCGTAAGCAGTGATTATATAATCAGATTTCCAAAATAATAAAAGAGCTATATATATTGAGATAATTTTGCTCAAACTCTATGGTTAAGACAAAACACAAATCAAAAAATATTGGTTTTTGTACTTTGGATGGAGCT
>MCHG01000120.1_pt1 | contig 45447 bp, 41 predicted proteins | sample 787351 | NCBI WGS metagenome assembly MCHG01 (sample SAMN05430296, study PRJNA330682) | permafrost metagenome | biome: Cold desert; feature: permafrost; material: soil; isolation source: enrichment culture inoculated with soil incubated with H2/CO2 at 20 degrees... ... | reverse complement strand
TTAGCTTTTAGCTTTTAGCTTTTAGCTTTTAGCTTTTAGCTTTTAGCTTTTAGCTTTTAGCTTTTAGCTTTTAGCTTCTAGCTTCTAGCTTTTCAATTCTGCATTTTGCATTCTGCATTCTGCATTGTACTTTCTACTTTCCACTTTCCGCTTTCTACTTTCTACCTTCCCTCTTCTAAATTTGAGTAAAAAAAAACTTCTAACATAATCCTTTTCATAAGATTATGTTAAAAGTCTCGTTACCTTTTTTAGGGGTATACATAGCCAAGTTAAATTACTCATTTAACCAGTATTGTTGACATGTATCTAAAACTACTCCCTCTTAACACATAGAATTTTACCATATATTACTTAATAAAGTCAATACATTATTTCAATAATTGAATATTCGTCCTGTTGACTACTCATATTTAGTACATATCATTACGGAAACATCTCTATGGGATATTTCCGTAACAGGATTTAACTTCTCCTGAGTACTAGCTGTGAACCCAACTCGTAGAGTTTTGTTGAAAATTTTTCTGCAAACACTTTATCATGGGTTATGACAATAACACCAGTACCTCTTCCTGCGATACTTCTAAGTATCTCTCCAACATCATCTCGAAGCTCAGAGTCCAGTGCTGATGTTGGTTCATCGAAACATAAGTACTCTGGGTCCATTGCTAATGCTCTAGCAATAGCAACCCTTTGCTTCTGTCCACCAGAGAGTTGAAACTCATAACTATCTTCTAACCCCTCTAGCCCTAGGGTCGATAGATACTCTCTTGCCTTTTCTTCAGCTTGTTGTTTGCTATACTTCTTCACCTTGATTAAAGGAAATGTAATATTTTCAAGACTATTTAAATGAGGAAAAAGATTGAAGCTTTGAAAAACTAGTCCAACTGCATGTTCTTTTTCACTTCTTCTTTCAGATATCTCAATTTTGCCACTATCATAAGTTTCAAGGGAAGATAAACATCTAATGAGTGTTGTCTTTCCTACACCAGAAGGGCCAGTAATAATTGCGATATCTCCTTTTTCAACCTCAAAACTAATATGATCAAGGACTTTTTTATCATCAAAACTTTTAGTAAGATTTTCTACTTTTAGCATTTTTTCACCTACCTGTAGTAATTGTATTTATTCTCTGTACGTTTTAGCAAATAAGTCATTATGGCAATGATCACTAGATATATACCTGCTGCTACGATGAAAGGAAGGATTGAAGCTTGTCTATTTGCCAAGGTTTTTGCTGCTCTAATGACTTCACCAATTCCCAAAGTATACACAAGTGCAGTATCTTTTACTAACGTAATCAATTCATTACCTACAGCAGGCAAAACTCTCTTAATCACTTGTGGAAGAACGATTCCAAAATAAGTATCTGCTTTGGACAAACCCAATACTCTAGAAGCTTCGTATTGACCTTTATCAATAGATAACAATCCACCTCTAAATATCTCTGCAAAATACGCTCCATAATTGAGGATAAAAGCAATAACCACTGCTATTTCTCTGTCAATCACAATTCCAATGTATGGAAGTCCAAAGAATATGAATATCAGTTGTAATAAAAGTGGTGTCCCACGCATGATTAATATGTATAACTGTATAATCCCTTGAAGAAATTTATTTTTAGATAACCTTAGTGTACACGCAATCATACCTAGTGGTATAGAAAATATTGCAGTAAGTACAAATACCCAAAGTGTGGTCTTAAGTCCCTGTAACATCAAGGGCATTATTTCAATGATATACTCCATTTTGTCACCTCATTAATTAGCTACTAGATAGTAGTCACTAGTCACTAGCTATAAAGACCTTCTTTCGGGTCAATAAAGGCTATTAACAACCTTTATTTGCTAGTGTCTAGCGTCTAACAGCTAGTAGCTAGTAGCCAGATTTATTTGACGATATTTTCTCCGAACCATTTGTTTGAAATTTTAGCAGCGCTTCCATCTGCTTTCATTTCATCAAGTGCTGTATTTAATTTTTTAAGAAGAGTAACATCTTCTTTCCTAACTCCTACTCCATATTCTTCATCTCCAAAATCTTCCTCTAATATAGAGTACTTCTCTTCTCCTCTTTGAGCAATATAATATCTTGCTAATATTTCATCTGCTACAATAGCATCAACTCTACTTGCTTCAAGGTCCATAAATGCATCATTATAAGAATCAAAAAGAATTGCTTCTCCATTTTTAAAAGTTTCATTCGCTCCGTCAGCTTCAATTGCTTCAAGCGCGCTTGATCCATTTTGCGTAGCAACATTTTTTTCCTTCAAATCTGCTTTCTTTGAGATATCTGAGGTACTAAGTACGACAACAACTTGTCTGTTATCAAGATACGGACTTGTAAAATTCACTTTTCCTTTTCTTTCCTCATTTATCGAATAACCATTCCAAATAAGGTCAATATTTCCTGCATTTAATTCTGTTTCTTTTAAAGACCAGTCTATAGCTTGGAATTCAACCTTTAAATCCATTCGTTTGAACGCTTCTTTTGCTAAATCCACATCGAAACCAGTTATTTCGCCATTTGTATCTTTAAATCCCATAGGAACAAAAGTATCGTCTAATCCAACGATGATTGTTCCTCTCTCTTCAATCGTAGCCCATTTATCTTCTGATTTCTTTTCTGTTTTCTTTTCTGATGTACAACCGGCAAATAAAGCGATTACCAATACTGTTGTAATCATTCCTAATAATATTTTTTTCATATTTATCCCCCATTTTTTTTTACTTGTTACTACAATTCATTCGTCACTATCAAAATTTATTTTACATATAATATTGACCCTAAATCAAAGATCCACATGATAGTGCTAGTGTGAACAGTTCAGCTGACCTTTGGGAGCCAATTTACTACTTTAGTACTCTAAACCATTATAGTATATTCCAATCTGATAATCAAGTCTTCTAAATAGCCATAAATGGAATAACATTTCTTTAAAATTGTATAAAAAATATATTTTTAGTAAGTAGTTTGATTTACTGATTGAATCTCTATATAATAAACTAGTACTTTATATAAAAAGGGGGAGCATTATATGGATGTATTTGCTAACATTGTTTCAAAGATTGATGGATGGTTGTGGGGTTTTCCACTTATTATTTTGTTATTTGGCACTCATCTTTTCTTAACATTTAGGCTCAGATTTATTCAACGTTATATTTGGAAAGGAATCAAACTCTCAGTTACAAAAGATGAATATGGTAAAGGCGATGTAAGCCAATTTAGTGCTTTAGCTACTGCACTTGCTGCTACAATTGGTACAGGTAATATCGTAGGTGTAGCAACTGCAGTAAGTATAGGTGGTCCTGGTGCCGTATTATGGTGCTGGTTAACTGGTGTTTTTGGTATAGCGACAAAATACTCTGAAGCACTTTTATCAGTTAAGTATCGCGTTAAAACAAAAGACGGGACTATGGCTGGAGGTCCAATGTATGTACTAGAATATGGACTCAAATCTAAATGGGCTGGTGGTTTGTTTGCAATTTTCACATGTATTGCAGCCTTTGGAATAGGAAATATGGTCCAAGCTAATTCTGTATCTTCAATAGTATATGAAAATTTCAACGTACAACCTTGGATTACTGGCTTAATTATAGCCATATTTACCGCAGTTGTTATTATCGGTGGCATTAAAAAAATAGCAAAAGTTTGTGATGTCTTAGTACCGTTCATGGCGATATTCTACGTTATAGGATGTGCCATACTACTTATCTTAGGCTATAAAACTCTTGGAAGCGCAGTAGCTTTAATATTTGAATCTGCCTTCTCGGGTCAAGCTGCTGTAGGTGGATTTGCAGGAGCAGGTGTTATAGCAGCAATGAGATATGGAATTGCAAGAGGTCTTTTCTCTAATGAATCAGGTCTTGGTAGTGCACCTATTGTTGCCGCTGCTGCGCAAACGAGAAATCCAGTAAGACAAGCATTGGTTTCTGCAACAGGTACTTTTTGGGATACAGTAATTATATGTGCCATGACTGGGTTAGTCATAGTTAATTCAGGTTTATGGAAAGAAGGTTTAGAAGGAGCAGCTTTAACCAGTTCTGCATTTGCTGCTATACCTACCATTGGTCCTTTCATATTAACTATAGGATTAATCACCTTCTCTTTTTCTACCATACTGGGATGGTCTTATTATGCAGAAAAGGCGATGGAGTATCTATTAGGGAAAAAAGCTATTATGCCTTATAGAATAGCTTTTGTCCTGTTCACCTTTTTAGGTTCTATATTTTCTCTAAATCTAGTTTGGGATCTAGCAGATTTATTTAACGGACTAATGGCAATTCCAAACCTCATCGCGCTTCTTTTATTAAGTCCTGTAATTGTAAGTGAAACCAAAAAATACTTATGGAATGACAATATAGATGATATTGATCAGGACCCTATAAGGGAAATAGAATAAAAATCAACTTTCAGGACTGCTCGTAGCAGTCCTGTTTTTATTTTCGCTCTCACGTCCTCCACTAGAACAAGGAAGACATGCTTATGAAATCTTTGGCGGTAGCAAGATAACGCATTAAGGTAATTCTTAAATCATAATACGAATACTATAAGTCCCTACTTCTTAGTGGGGATTTATTTGTATTCAAAATTACTTACAAAGGTAGCTAGAGAAGATTAATTCTAGCTTGCAAAGTAACTCAGCTTAAATAAATCTATGAATAAATTTATTCTACAGTGGGATACTTAAATACTAAAAGAGGTGATTTAGGATGAACAGTTTCAAAAAAGGTAATTGGAATAATGAAATAGATGTACGAGACTTTATCATAAAAAACCGTACTCCCTACAGTGGTGATGATGGTTTTCTTGAAGGACTTACAAATAAAACAAAAATCATTTGGGAAAAAATTTCACAAAGCTTAGAACAAGAAAGAAAAAACAACGGTATCTTAGATATTGATACCCATACAATATCTACCATAACTTCTCACGAAGCAGGCTATATTGATAAAGAAAATGAAGTAGTATACGGATTACAGACAGATGCTCCTCTCAAGAGAGCGATTATGCCTTTTGGTGGAATTAGAATGGTCATTAAGGGATGTCAGTCTTATGGATTTGATTTAGATCCAGATATTGTTGAAATATTTGAAAAGTATCGTAAAACCCACAATGAAGGTGTATTTGATCTTTATACGCCAGAGATGAAGCGAGCAAAAAAAGCGGGTATTATTACAGGTTTACCAGATGCTTATGGTCGAGGTCGTATTATAGGTGACTATAGAAGATTAGCTTTATATGGTGTTGATAGACTAATTCAAGAAAAAGAACATGAGAAAATCATGATGGAATATGATTACATTGATGAAAAAATAATGAGAGCTAGAGAAGAAACCTCCGAGCAAATTAAAGCATTAAAAGAATTAAAGGAAATGGCGATTAAATATAGCATTGATGTGTCAAAAGCTGCAACAAACGCAAAAGAAGCTGTACAATGGGTTTACCTAGCTTATCTCGCTGCGATAAAAGAGCAAAATGGTGCTGCAATGAGTCTAGGTCGAGTATCTACATTCTTGGATATCTATATAGAGAAAGATATGAAAGAAGGTTTATTAACAGAATGCCAGGCTCAAGAGTTAATCGACCAGTTCGTGATTAAGCTAAGAATTGTTCGATTTTTACGGACTCCTGACTATAACAAGTTATTTAGTGGAGATCCAACTTGGGTAACTGAGTGTATAGGTGGAATGGGACTAGATGGACAAACTCTAGTCACAAAAACATCTTATAGGTTCTTACATACCTTAAATAACTTAGGTCCTGCTCCTGAACCAAATATGACTGTTTTATGGAGCACTTCTCTACCAGATAATTTTAAAAAATACTGTACAAAAATCTCTATTGATACAAGCTCTATTCAATATGAGAGTGATGATATTATGAGACATCATTACGGAGATGATTATGCTATTGCTTGCTGTGTATCTGCTATGCGCATTGGTAAACAAATGCAATTTTTTGGAGCGAGATGTAATTTAGCTAAAGCTTTATTATATGGAATTAATGGGGGTCGTGATGAAATTACAGGCATCCAAGTTGGACCTAAGTTCCATGCCATCAAATCTAAATACTTACACTACGATGAAGTAACTGCATGCTTTGACACAATATTAGATTGGGTTGCCAGATTATATATTAATTCATTAAACATGATTCATTATATGCATGATAAATATGCTTATGAACGAATCCAAATGGCTTTACATGATAGAGAGGTACTACGTACTATGGCTTGTGGAATTGCAGGATTATCTGTAGTTGTGGACTCTCTAAGCGCTATTAAATATGCTAAAGTTAAAACGATCAAAAATGAAGAAGGTCTCGTTGTAGATTATGAGATTGAAGGAGATTATCCTAAGTTTGGAAATAATGACGATAGAGTAGATCAAATTGCTATTGATGTTGTAAAATTATTTATGAACAAACTTCGGAAACAAAGAACATATAGAGAATCTGTTCCTACCCTCTCCATTTTAACAATTACTTCAAATGTCGTATATGGGTCCATAACTGGGAACACTCCTGATGGCAGAAAATCAGGGGAACCACTGGCTCCAGGAGCAAATCCTATGCATGGTCGAGATGTAAAAGGAGCATTAGCAGTGTTAAATTCAATAGCAAAACTACCTTATGAATACGCACAAGATGGTATTTCTTTTACCTTCTCAGTTATTCCAAAGGCTTTAGGTAAGGACGAAAACTCTAGAATAACAAATTTAAAAGCATTATTAGACGGATACTTTACAAAAGACGGACACCATATAAATGTGAATGTTTTTGAAAAAGAGACATTGTTAGATGCAATGAACCACCCTGAAAAATATCCTCAATTAACCATTAGAGTATCAGGATATGCAGTAAATTTCATTAAATTATCAAGAGAACAACAACTAGATATAATAAATAGAACTTTTCATGAAAAAATTTAGAAAGCAATTAACAATTAATAATTAATATTAACCAACCAACTAACCAACTAACCAACTAACCAACTAGGAACTAACACGGAGGTGATAAATATGTCAGTTACAGGTAGAATTCATTCTATTGAAACTTTTGGCACAGTTGATGGTCCTGGGATTCGTTATATTGTGTTTATGCAAGGTTGCCCTCTTAGGTGCCTTTATTGTCATAATCGAGATGCATGGGATGTACAGTCTGGACGCGAAGTTACTGTAGATGAAGTTATAGATGATCTTCAAAATTATATAGAATACATTAAATTCTCAGGGGGTGGCATTACCCTATCAGGTGGGGAACCTACCATGCAACCAGAATTTGCCGTAGATTTATTTAAACGTTGCAATGAATTAGATATACACACAGCTCTTGATACATCAGGTTATGTAGAAATCGAAGAATGTTATGAGTTATTAAACTATACAGACCTTGTATTATTAGATATTAAGCAAGCTATCCCTGAAAAACACAAGATACTAACAGGCGTAGGCATGGATAAAATTCATTCTTTTGCCAGATATCTCTCTGAAAAAAATATTCCTGTATGGATTAGATACGTCCTAGTTCCAGGATATACAAATTCCAAGGAGGACCTAGAAGCAGCTGCAAAATTTCTTCGGACTTTAAAAAACATCCAAAAGATTGATGTACTTCCCTATCATTCCTTAGGCGAATATAAATGGGACAAGATTGGCGTAGAATACGCCTTAAAAGACGTTGGAACTCCTTCACAAAATGAAGTTGAACACGCCATGTTAGTTCTTAGTTCTTAGCTTTTAGCTTTTAGCTTTTAGCTCTCCACCTCTCACTTTTTTTGTCACCTATATTATTTTACATAATAATATATAGAAAAAAAGGATATGATTGATATGATCTATGATAGAACTTCTGCAGTTAAATACGCATTACAATACGCTCTTACGCCAAATCCTAATTACATTTATTATCAAGGCGATGATTGTACAAATTTTATATCTCAATGTGTAAGAGCTGGTGGGGCCAAGAATGATTTTAATGCAACTCATCCTTGGTGGTATAATAACGGCAAATCCTCAATTTGTTGGGCTGTAGCTCATTCTTTATTTTGGTATATTCGGATATGCACTATGGAAAATCGATTTGGTATCAAAGCAAATACGTATTACTTAAATGATAATAATAATTACCAACAACAGATCGAGGGCAAAATAGTTCTGGGTGATATTATCCAATACAAAAACTTTCAAGATCGAATTCAGCATACAACTATAGTAACAGGCTTCAATCCTGAAAACAATGAACCATTAGTTTCTCAACATACATTTGAAGGTCGAAACGTCACATGGCGTAAAAATTTTAAACAAACTATTTTTCATCATATCACAAGTATTAATTGATTAGCACTCAAACATTTAAATACCCAATACTACTAAAACCAACCAACCAACCAACCAACCAACTAACTAACCAACCAACTAACCAACCAACCAACTAACCAACTAACCAACTAACTAACCAACCAACCAACTAACCAACTAATCAACTAACCAACTAACCAACTAACCAACTAACCAACTAAAAAAAACAGGTTTATCCCCTTGGAATAAACCTGTTTTTTACTATTACATTAAGTCTTGCATCGCTTGTGTAGCTTCTGTTTTTAGCTGTTCTACTTCATTAGTGGGCGCATCTTTTGTTGTGTACCATCCTTTTTTCTTCATCTCATCAAATACTTGATATTGTATTTCTTGAGCATTTTTATAATTAGTCATCAAGGTATTTCTTAACTTTTGGCAAGAACTTTCAGTGATACCAGAACTATAAGAACCTAACGCTTGTTTTTCAGTTGTCAATAAATCATGTAGTATATCTTTATCTTTAAAATCCATTTTTATAACCTCCTTTTATTGATGAGAATCTAAATATTGTTTTAAACTTGAGAAATTGTTTTTGTGAACTTGACTTGCTTGATTACATAAAGTTTTAAGTTGTGCATCTGTACATGTGTTAGAATACATTGTATACTTTTTGTTTAATAAGCATTCACTTTCCATTTGATCTTTGATAATTTTCAAGTTATTGCTTTCAATTTTTGGCGCATTGTTTTCTTTCATAGATCAGCCCTCCTAATATATTTAATTCAACATTAGTTATTGTTTGCAATAACTCAAAAATTATTATAGGAAAGTTGTTAATTCTTTAAACTAATTACCGATATATAAAAAAATGGAGGTATAAATATGAAATATAAAGAGAAACAAGAAAAATTACAGTATTATACTGTAACAAAACAATTAATAATCAGCATCGTTATTTTTTCTCTCTCAATTTTCGTTGTCTTAGGTTTAATCACAGGTTATTTTTTAAGCAAAACTTCTCATGTAGAAGATTCTTTTAGATTTTTATTTACCATTTATGTATTTAGTGCTTTAGTATGTGCAACTATAGGATTTATACTAACAAGTTATTTTATGAAAACCAAAGTTCACGATTCAATTTATTTTCTTAAATGGTTATCTGGCAAGATGGCCCGTGGAGATTATACTTTTGTTATGAATGAAGACCTGTTAAAAAAAGATGAATTCGGTGATGTAATTATATCATTTAATAAAGTAATAAAAGAAACTAGAACTTTAATTGATAAAGTCTATGAAACTTTACATTTATTAACTGGTGCATTGGAAACCTTAGGTCTAGTGGTAGATCAAACTGACGAAGCATCAAAAGATATTTTAAAAAATAGTGAAGAAATTGCAAATAGTGCAACAGAACAAGCACTAGTCACACAAAAAGGCGTATTAACATCCCATTCCTTAGGTAAGAGAGTAATAGAATCTAACCATTTGATAGATGGCATAGATGAAGTATCGAAGAATATATCCTTGTTAGCAGATGAAGGAATGCTCCAAATTCAAGATTTATCTGATAAAGTATATGCAGCTGATGAATCCATACAATCTATAAGCAAAGTAGTTTTTAGGACAAATGAGAGCGCTACAAACATTAAGGAGGCAAGTGACATTATCTCTTCTATAGCAGACCAAACTAATTTATTGGCGCTAAATGCAGCTATCGAGGCTTCTAGAGCAGGTGAAGCTGGTAGAGGTTTTGCAGTTGTCGCTGATGAAATAAGAACGTTAGCTGAACAATCTACTGAATCCACCAAAAAAATAGATTCTATTATTAAAGAATTACAAAGTAACTCAAATGGAGCTATAGATGCAATGAATATAACTCAAAAGATCATACACCAACAAGTACAAAGTGTAAATATTACAAAAAATAAATTTGTAGAGATATTAAATTCTATCGATGAGAATATACTCGTAGTGGAAGATCTAAAAAGCAGCAGTTTACATATGAATATTATGAAAGAAGATATATTATCTATTATGGAAAACCTCTCTGCTATAGCACAAAAAAATGCTGCAAGTACAGAAGAGTCCATAGCCGGTATTGAAGAACAAACTTCATCTATGAATAATCTATCAAAAGAATTAAATAAAATTTATTTAATAAATGAAGATTTAAATAATGTTATAGCCTTCTTCAAGACGAAAAAGGGGAAGAAGAAAAAAAGCGTAACATAGATGTAAGTGAAAAGTGTAAAATTTTATGTGTAAAGTTGGTGATGATTTACGGCGTAGCCAAAATCTTTTATTTAATACAAAGGTATTAGGTTGGAGGAAATTGGAAGTATTAGGATACTCAAGATATTCGTTATGAATTAATTTAATATTAAGTGGTTAATTAAAAGATAGCTTATGCTATCCTTTAATTAAAGTAATCTTTGACTTTTTCCCAAAAACTTTTATTTTCACCATGTACTTCAGATACTTCTGATCCAGTTACTTCCGCGAATTTTCTTAGAATTTCTTTTTGATTGTCATTTAAGTTTATTGGCACTTCAACTTTTACGGTAATGTATTGATCGCCCTTACCATAGCCATTAGGGTTGTTAACGCCTTTTCCCTTTAATCTAAATGTCTGGTTTGGTTGAGTTCCTTCAGGGATTGTAAACATTACCTGATTAATGGTCTTTGTTTTTTCATCTAATGAAGGTATTTTTATTTCATCTCCTAGTGTGGCTTGAACAAAAGTAGTAGGAATCTCACAGTAAAGGTTATTATTATCCCTTTTAAAGAATGGATGGTCTCCTACGCTTATGTATATCAGTAAGTCTCCTCTTGGACCTGAATTTACTCCTGGTTCACCTTCACCTCGAAGTGGCAAAATTGAGCCATTATCTGCTCCTGCAGGGATATTTATGTTTATCTTTCGGGTTCTCTTTTCTATTCCCCTACCATTACAGTTGCTACAAGGTTTTTCAATGGTTTTACCTTGGCCATTACACTTATCACAAGTCCTAACTGATTGCATTACTCCAAATGGAGTTTTTTGATTGACTCGCACCTGACCTGCTCCCTTACATTTATCACAGGTATGAACGCTACTTTCATCTTGAGCTCCAGTTCCATTACATGTTGAACATTCTTCATTTCGGTTGATTTTGATTTCTTTTTCTACGCCAAATACTGATTCTTCGAAAGACAAATGAATACTTACCTTAAGATTGGCTCCTCTTTGTGGAGCATTTTTCCTTGAAGCAGATGAAAATCCACCGCCACCAAACATGTCAAATATATCGCTAAATATATCTTCAAAACCACTACCACCACCAAAGCCACCGCCTCCATTGTTGCCCATACCGGCATGACCAAACTGATCGTATTGACCTCTTTTGCTGTCATCACTTAACATTTCGTAAGCTTCATTTACCTCTTTAAAACTTTCTTCCGCTTCTTTATTCCCTGGATTTTTATCGGGATGATACTTCATTGCTTTTTTTCTATAGGCACTTTTAATTTCAGCTACTGTGGCGTTTTTCCCAACACCTAAAACCTCATAATAATCTCTTTTACTCATTCAAATACTCTCCTTGCTAAATTTCTGCGCAACAAATTAGCTAAGCAACAAATTAGCTAAACTACCCTTTATTGCATTAGGGATTCCCTTCAATTGCCTTACGGCATAACTATCCTTCTCATACTAAAGTAGGGGAAACATCTACCATACTTTAGTATGATGTGTATAGGTTAACTCTATTAAATGCATACACAAGGAATGATAAAAATATGCTACTGTTATTCATAATGTTCGCCTATCAGTGGGGATCCTTCAACAGACTCAGGATGACACATGTATCAAATCTTTACTATACACGAACAAGAAGCAACCAAAGCTAAGCTTTGATTGCTTATGATACTATTTACTTATTTTATTACTTTTTATCCTCATCGTCAACCACTTCATAATCTGCATCTACTACATCATCTTCTTGAGTTGCTTGTTCTTGATCTCCTTGAGGTTGCTCTGCACCAGTTTGCTCATAGACTTTTTGTGCAATTGGATAGAATGCTTCATTTAATGCTTCTGTTGCTTGTTTAATCGCCTCTACATCATTGCTTTCAACTTTTTCTTTAAGCTCTTTCATTGCAACTTCAACTTTTTCTTTTTCTTCTGTGGATACTTTATCTCCTAATTCCTTAAGAGATTTTTCTATTTGATACAAAGCAGTATCAGCTGCATTTTTAACTTCCACTTCTTCTTTATTTTTTTTATCTTCTTCTGCAAATTTCTCTGCATCTTTAACTGCTTGATTAATCTCATCTTCACTCATATTTGTAGAAGATTGAATTACTACATTTTGAGATTTACCTGTACCTAAATCTTTGGCTGATACATTAACAATACCATTTGCATCAATATCGAAAGTAACCTCGATTTGTGGCACACCTCTTGGCGCTGTAGGAATTCCAGTCAATTGGAATCTACCTAATGTTTTATTATAAGTTGCCATTTCTCTTTCACCTTGTAATACATGAATATCTACAGCAGTTTGGCTATCTGCAGCTGTAGAGAACACTTGACTCTTTTTCGTAGGAATTGTTGTATTTCTTTCAATTAACTTTGTGAATACGGCACCCATAGTTTCAATTCCTAAAGACAATGGAGTTACATCTAATAATAATACATCTTTTACTTCTCCAGCTAATACGCCCGCTTGAATAGCTGCACCAATGGCAACACATTCATCTGGATTAATGCCTTTATCTGCATCTTTTCCAGTAATTTTTTTCACAGCCTCTTGTACCGCTGGTATTCTTGTTGATCCACCTACTAAGATAATTTTATCAATTTGATCTGTAGACAAACCAGAATCTTTTAAAGCATTTTTAACTGGTCCGACAGTTCTCTCTACTAAGCTAGCTGTTAATTCATCAAATTTTGCTCTAGTCAAGTTAATATCAAAATGTTTTGGTCCGTCTTGAGTTGCAGTAATAAAAGGTAAATTTATATTTGATGTCATAACACCTGACAATTCAATCTTTGCTTTTTCGGCAGCTTCCTTCAATCTTTGTAATGCAATTTTATCATTTTTTAAATCAACACCATTTTCTTTTTTGAACTCATCTGCTAAATAATTGATGATTTTTTCATCAAAGTCATCTCCACCTAGACGGTTGTCACCATTTGTAGAAAGTACTTCGAAAACTCCATCTCCTAATTCCAATATAGATACATCAAATGTACCGCCACCTAAATCGTACACCATAATTTTTTGATTACCTGTTTTATCTAAACCATATGCTAATGCTGCTGCTGTTGGCTCATTGATAATTCTTAAAACTTCTAAACCTGCAATTTTACCTGCATCTTTTGTAGCTTGTCTTTGACTATCACTAAAGTATGCAGGAACTGTAATAACAGCCTTACTCACAGTTTCGCCTAAGTACGCTTCAGCATCAGCTTTTAATTTTTGAAGGATCATTGCTGAAATTTGTTGTGGTGTATAATCTGTACTATCGATGGATACTTTATAATCTGTACCCATGTGTCTTTTAATAGACATAATTGTTTTATCTGTATTTGTTACCGCTTGTCTTTTTGCCACTTGGCCAATTAATCTTTCTCCATCTTTTGAAAATGCAACTACTGATGGTGTAGTTCTATTACCCTCTGGATTTGCTATTACTACTGGCTCGCCACCTTCTAATACAGCGACACATGAATTTGTTGTTCCTAAGTCAATACCTATTATTTTTTCTTTACCCATTGAAATCATTTCCTCCTTATAAGGTTCATCTATTTTTTGCAGATTTTTACCATTGCTGGTCTAATTACTTTATTATTAAATCTATATCCTTTTTGGTAAACTTCAATAACTTGATCATTCTCTATTTCTTCTACATCCTCTACGGCTACACCATGATGAATTTGTGGGTCAAACTCGCAATTTACTGTTTCCACTTCTTCTAATCCTTCGCTTTTTAGCACATCAGTTAACTGATTTGATACTAATTTTACCCCATCTACATAACTATCGCTAATATTGGCATCCTCAATAGCTTTAATCGCTCTTTCCATATTGTCCATCACAGGAAGTAGCTTTTCTGCAAAATTAGCTAAAGCGTATTTATATATATCGTCCTTCTCTTTAATTGTTCTTTTTCGAAAATTATCGAAATCAGCCTGAAGCCTCATTAGTCTATTTAAATAGTCTTCTTCAACTTTTTTCGTCGCTTCAGTTTGTGGTTCTTCCTGCTCTATTTTTTCTTCATTGGACTCTACTTTTTCATTTAGTTCTTCATCTAATTCTTCATCTAATTCTTCTAAAATCATTTCATCCTTATCCAATCATATCACCTTTCAAAGTTATTTATCCTTAATTATTGTTGATTGATTTGTTTGTTTAACTCTTGGCTTAGAAATGCTAATACGGATACCACATGGTCATAATTCATACGAATAGGTCCTACGACGCCAATTGTACCAAGATGTTCACCATTAAATTGATATGTTGCCGTCAACAAACTGCACTCCTTAAATTCAGTGATTGTATTCTCATTGCCAATAATAATATTCATTCCCTGGCTATAATTTTTTAGTAATTCTGCTATAGTTTGTTTTTCTTGAACTACCTCTAAAAAATGTTTTACCTTGTCGATATTGTTAAACTCTGGATAATTTAATAAGTTCGTCATTCCATTAGCATATACTATGTTATTGTCACCTTTTCGTGATATATTCTTTAGTACAGTCAATATCTCTTGTAGCAATGTATTTTCTTTTATTGATAGTTCGTCTATCTTACTGGTTAAATCACTATTTGTGGAAGTAATATCAAAGTCTTTCATAAAGAAGCATAATATATTGGTTAGCCTTGTCATTTCAGATTCATTAGCGCTTTGAGATAATTTTATTTCACAGTTTTTTACCATATTTTCTTTGGTAATTATGACCATAAGTATTCTTTCATCTTGAATAGGCAATAACTTTATCAATTTGCAATTTAGAGACCTTATTTCAGGCGTTAATACTAAAGAAGTATAACTTGTAAATTGGGCCAACAACTTCGCAGTAAGTTCTATAGATTTTTCAATTTGTTCAACATACTGCTTATAACTATCTCTTATAGAATTTTCAACAATGTCATCAAGCTTCTTAATCTGCATTATTTGGTCTACATAGAGTCGATAGGCTTTCTCTGAAGGAATTCTTCCTGAAGAAGTATGGGGTTGTATTAAAAGACCCATTTCTTCTAGATCGCTCATCTCATTACGAATTGTAGCAGCACTCACTCCAAGATCATATTTTTTGGCAATAGTTCTAGAACCAATTGGTTCTGCAGTTAATATATAATCTTTGATAATTGCACTTAAAATTCTTAACTTTCTTTCTTTCATATTATCCATTTAATCACCTTCTTTGTTAGCACTCTTATACGTTGAGTGCTAAGGCTAATATAAACTTACCATTAATTTCTCATTTTGTCAATATCATTACAGCATTTTATCGCAATTTATTTTAGAAAATTCATAAATACATAATTGGCAAAATCTAAACCCTTATTACTTAGTCTTATGTTTCCTCTATCTACAATAATATAATCATGTAATTTTTCTATTTCCTCATTAAAATCCGTAAAGATATCCTGATGAAATAATTGCTCATAGGAGTCTGCTACTATTCCCTTAGTTTTCCTTAGTCCAAGAAAGATAAATTCTTCTTTCATATGCTCTTTTGAAACCAAGATTTTGTCTCTTATGATTGATTGATTATTTTGCAGGTTATGAATATAGTTTTCCATATTTTCTTCATTATTATATCTAAATCCGCGAAAATAGGAATGTGCACCTAGTCCTAATCCGATATAGTCTCCAAGTTCCCAGTATACTAAATTATGTTTACACTCCATTTTATGCTTTGAAAAATTTGAAATTTCGTACTGATGATATCCATTATCTTGTAAATTTTCTAAGGCATAATGATACATTTGTCTATCTAAATCTTCATTTAGTACAAATTTTTTCTTCTGTGCTTTATGATAGAGTACAGTTCCTTCTTCAAGTTTTAAACTATAACAAGACAAATGGGTTGGCTCTAATTCACGCACTTCCTTAAGCGTTTCTTGCCAATTAGCCAGAGTTTGATTAGGCAAGCCAAATATTAAGTCTACATTAATATTTTCAAAGCCCACAGCTTTTGCATCTAAAAACGAACTTACAAATTCCTCCTGGGTATGTATTCTCCCAATACTTTTTAATAAATCATCTTGCCAGCATTGTAAGCCTATACTGAGTCTATTAATCCCGGCATTTTTATATTCTATTAATTTTATTCGATCAAATGTAGCTGGATTACTTTCAATACTAATTTCAGCATGAACATCCACAACAAATTGTTTCCTGATGAGTTTAAGAATACGAAGGATATACTTAGCGTCAACACAAGTAGGAGTTCCCCCACCTATAAAAATTGTCTTTACTACAGTATCATTATCAACTATAGACGCGTAACTCTCAATTTCTTTAACCAAACCATCAAAATATGCAGCTACGGTTTCTTCATTCATCGGGAAAGATAAAAAGTCACAATAATAACATTTTTGTTTGCAAAACGGGATGTGGATATACAAGCTTAAGTCTTTCATTATCGTGATCTCCTTGCCCAGCGGAGCTGGGAGTTGTTGGTTTGTTGGTTGCTAGTAAATAGGTCGATCTTTCCCCGATAAACGGGGCACAGCGACTACGTTCATCTTGGTTTTTTAGTTTTTTAAGCAATTAAATACAGGCGCACACAGTGCGCCCCTACATTCTTTGCAATTTTGCATTCTGCATTTTGCATTCTGCATTAATCCGTCCCACAGGACGGATCAATCGTCTAACTTCAGCACAGCCATAAACGCTTCTTGTGGGACTTCTACACTTCCTACTTGTCGCATTCTTTTCTTTCCTTCTTTTTGTTTTTCTAGAAGTTTTCTTTTTCTAGAGATATCCCCACCATAGCATTTTGAGAGTACATCTTTTCGAAGAGCACTGATGGTTTCTCTAGCAATGACTTTACCTCCAACAATTGCTTGTATAGGTATTTCAAACATTTGTCTTGGAATATTGCTTTTTAACTTCTCTGCTATTACTCTACCTCTATTATATGCTTTACTTTGATGGACAATAAAAGAAAGTGCATCAACTATTTCTCCTTTAAGCATGATATCTAATTTTACTAAATCACTTTTTCGATATTCCTTGATTTCATAATCAAAGGACGCATAACCTTTTGTTCTGGATTTTAAAGCATCGAAGAAATCATAGATAATTTCATTTAGTGGCAATTCATACTCTAACACTACTCTTGTATCTTCAATATAACGCATGGTGACATATTCTCCACGACGTTCTTGGCACAACTCCATAATTACGCCTACGTACTGTGAAGGTACCATGATATTCGCATATACAATTGGCTCTTCCATGTAGTCAACTTCAGAAACGGGAGGTAAATTTGATGGGTTATCTACCTGTATGAGACTTCCATCTGTTTTTTTCACTTTATAGATAACACTAGGAGCTGTAGTCACTATGTCTAAATTGTACTCTCTTTCCAATCTTTCTTGTATAATTTCCATGTGGAGCAACCCTAAAAAACCACATCTAAATCCAAATCCAAGTGCTATAGATGTTTCTGCTTCATACATCAAAGAAGCGTCATTAAGTTGTAATTTTGCTAAAGACTCTTTTAAATCTTCATATCTTGATCCATCTGCTGGATAAATCCCACTGTAAACCATTGGAATTATTTTTTTATAACCAGGCAAGGGTTCTTGCGTAGGATGAATTGCATCTGTGATGGTATCTCCGACTCTTGAATCTTTCACATTTTTCATACTAGCGGTAATATAACCTACATCTCCACTTCCAAGCTCTGTCACTGGCAAAAGTGCATTTGCAAATATACCTACTTCGTCTATCTCAAAAGTTTTATTCGTAGCCATCATTTTAATTTTCATGCCTTTTTTAATTTTTCCCTCTTTCACTCGAATCGAAGCGACTACTCCTCTATATTGATCGTAATAAGAGTCAAAAATTAGTGCTTTTAAAGGTGAGTCATCTTTATTTTCTGGGGGTGGAACTTTTTTCACAATGACTTCTAACACTTCTTCTATATTAATTCCTTCCTTTGCAGATATTAACGGTGCATCTTGAGCTACAATACCGATAATATCTTCTATTTCCTTCTTCACCATATCAGGATTGGCACTAGGTAAATCAATTTTATTAATAATTGGGATAACCTCTAAGTCATTTTCCATTGCTAAGTATACATTAGCCATAGTCTGAGCCTCTATCCCTTGTGCAGCATCTACAATAAGTAAAGCTCCTTCGCAGGCTGCTAAACTTCTTGAAACCTCATAGGTGAAATCCACATGACCTGGAGTATCAATTAAATTTAAAAAATATTCCTCTCCGTCACTAGCTTTATACACAAGTCTGACAGCTTGCAACTTAATGGTTATTCCTCTCTCCCTTTCAAGGTCCATATTATCCAGGACTTGATTAGACATTTCTCGTTCAGCGATTAAACCAGTTTGTTGAATTAAGCGGTCTGCTAAGGTAGATTTACCATGATCTATATGAGCTATAATACTAAAGTTTCTCGTTCTCTCTTGTTTTGATAAAGACATTGATATTGTTCCTCCAATTTAAGTATGTTATCACAGTAGGTGGACGAGAGTGAAACAACTGTTTCACCATTGTTTGCCAATTGGTCTACTATCGTTCATCTATTATATCAAAAAAAAAAATTCCTAACAACCACAAGAAACACGCTTTGCGAATTTCTCTATGGTTACGCGGACAGTCGCCAAATGTCTGCAAGCAACCGCTTGGCTCATTGTCTTTGCGACAATAAAAGTAACAATAAAAAGAAAGCTAGTCTTGATATAGCTTTCTTAATCGTTAAATTTATTTATTATATTGTTAATCTTTTTGTTTATATTTTCATTAATAACGATTTCTTCCCCTAATATTTTGATATCAGTTTGGTTATGATCTGAAGTAATGATGATTACTTCCTTTGTTCCATTGTCAATAATCTGATAATTATTGTAGTTTACTTCTCTTATTCCAAGAGCTAGTATGCAAACTACAAATAGAAAAAATGCCAATACTTTTATCTTATGCTTCATCTATCAAATTCCTTTTAGTTGATTTAATTTTCTTTAATTACTTTCCCCAGGGCATCTCCTAAAAACGCCCCAGATGCTTTTGCTTCTTCTAATGTACTTAAATTACTTCCTATTTCAAACAATAATGCATTATCACTAACAAATTGATTATACTTTGCCGTTTTCCTCTTAATTGTAGGTTGGGCGAGTGATGGATACATACTATTTAATGAATTGTAAACTTTATCGGCAAAAGCTGAATTTTTTGCTGAATTTTCATGATTCATTCCAACTACGGTCATAATTTTTGCACTATTCACTTCATTTACTACAGTAGCATATTTTTCTTTGTTTTTCTGATTATCAGGCAATCCATCACGATGAATATCAAAGACATATTTTATAGATGGGTACTGCTCTAGATTTTTCCTAATTGTTTTGAGAGAATTACTATAGGATGTATTATAACTTGGATAGTCATGAACAGTGGTATCGAGTATTACATTTAAACCATATTTGTCTTCCATTACTTTCTTAATTTCATTACTCACTGCTAACATATTATAATTCTCGTTTCGTGATCTTGCGTAGCTAGAGTAGTCTATTTTTACTTGAGATGACATGTAACTTTCTGTGGTATGAGTACAATAGAGCAATACCGAAGGATTGCCATCATTATGATTAACTTCAACCTGATCAGTATTTAGTGGTTTAGAATTTGTTAAGTTATAAATTTCCTTCTCTTCTTCTTCCGTAATCTCTAAGTCATCTACTTCATAACTATCTACAAATGGAAGTTGACTACTAATTAATGTTTTAGGATCATGAATATTTACTTTAGTAAGATACTCTATTACATTTTCCAATCCATAATCCGTAGTTTTATTATTATATGGTATCCCTTGTTGCAATACATACAAAAGCAAATCTGTCTTACTAGATGTTTTATCTTTCTTGACTATTTTTTGTTCAGGAGTTTTTTCAACATTGTCTGTAGCACTTAGAACTTCTTCTGAATTGGATGGGTTACTAGAAACTGGTTGTTCTTCTATACCTTTTTGTTCAACCTTAGTTGCCTTGGTACTAGTGGCAACTTCTGGTGAAGAATCCTTTGCATGGACAATAAAATAACTCGTCTGATAAATAATACTAAATAATAATACTATGATAATAAAAAAATAGATTTTATCGCCAATATCCTTTCGCAAAAAACGCACCTCATCTTCTCATCTATAGTAACTCTTAATATCCTATTCAGTGAGATAATGATTTATGATATATTCATTAATGAATATATGAATTAATTTCTTCTAATTCCATATGAGGGTGCAATGCCATGTTAATGGCGTTGGCGATAACCGTAGATAAATCAGTAATACTTTGGTCTACGTCTTTAGGGGTAACCAAAAGGTCGCCTACATACGGCCTTAACAAATCTTTAATCATCATTTCTTTTTCTTCTTTATCTATATCAGCTAACATTTGATAAAATTCTTGTCCACTAGAAGTCTGCTCCATTATCTTCTCAATGACAATGTCTATGGTATCATTAGCAACTGTAGATGCTTCAACCACCGTAGGCACTCCTAAGGCAATTACAGGAACACCTAGATTTTCATAATTAAGAGCTTTTCTTTTATTATTCACCCCAGAACCAGGAATTATCCCTGTATCTGTTAGTTGAATAGTAGAACAAATTCTTTGAATTTTTCTGGAAGCTAAAGCATCTATGGCTATAATAAGATTAGGTGATATTTTTTCAACTACACCTTTGATAATTTCACTGGTTTCCATGCCAGTTATTCCAAGCACACCAGGTGATAAAGCACAAACTTGAGACATCTTATGATCAATCAATTCTCTTGCTTCCTTAAATATATGTTTGGTAATCATTAACTTTGAAACTACTTTAGGACCAAGTGCATCTGGCGTTATATTCCAATTTCCTAATCCAACAACTAATGTAGTGAAATTCTCATCAGGTTCCACCTTAATTACTTTTCTAATCTCCCTAGCAAGGATCTGTGCGATTTTGGGCATGTTATCCGGTATATCTTGAATTTCAAGTGTTACATAGTTTCCCATTGGTTTACCCATTGATTTTTCACCTTCTGGACTTGTAATTTGTACTTGAGTTAGAATCATGTCCCTTAAGGTATCATCCACATTTACTGTGATTCCTTCCTTTTGCATTCCTCTTCTGCTTAAGTCTTCTTGATTTTCTAAAGCTAAATCAGTTCTAAAATTCATATTCTTCACCTCTTCTTCATTATTTTCTCAAATACAAAAGACATAATACATTTATTTTTATATTTTTTATTTCGAAACAAGAATAGTGGGAGAACACATATCTTTCGGCTACGATCGAGATGACAACATGTAATATCCATGTATTTTCTTGTCATAAAATAAAAGTACTTGATATTTATCTTTTTAGATGATAGAATACTTTGTGTTATAGATTATGGAGGGTGGTGAAAAACTTGGCAAATATTAAATCAGCAATTAAGAGAGTTAAGCTTGCACAAATCAGTACTTTAAGAAATAAAGGTGTAAAAAGCAGTATAAAAACTACAATAAAGAAATTTGAATCAGCTGTTGATTCTAGCGATAGAGAATTAGCTTTAGATGCTTTTAAAAATGCGGTTAAAAAAATTGACTCTGGCGTTTCTAAAGGAGTGTTTCATAAAAACTCTGCTGCAAGAAAAAAGAGTACATTAGCTCGACAACTTAACGCTATGTAATTTAAATAAACATTTTGTATGTAAAAAAAGACTACTCCGTTATGTAGTCTATTTTTTATTTAATAAGTAAGTAATTTAATCAGTAGTAAGTAATACGTACTATTTGAAATCCCCTAGGGGATTTTTTTATTTTAACTCGGAATATGCAGTAATGTTACTTGAGCAGAGGTGCACAATTTAAATGTCCTTTTAGCAGTTAGCTAATGGCGTTTCGCTATTGGGTAAAAGTAATTATATCAGTTGCAAGTTCACTTAAAAGTGATGAATCTATGACCCTAGAGAAATACATCTAAGCAAGTGACTAGTGACTACCAGCTAATAGCTAATTAAACTAACTTGCTTTTATTAGTAACATTTCTAATGCTAGCTTAGCATTTATTTGGCTACTTTTCATTTTAATATCAACACTTGCCGCATACTCGTATATGTCCATTAATTTTTTATAAGAAAATTTCTGTGCTTGACTTAGCGCTTTTGTCACCACAAAAGGTCTTTCTCCCATTGATTTTGCAATATCGTTGGTAGAATACCCTGCATCTATTAATAATTTGCTATGGTAAATTATTCGAAATTGCCGAACAATCATAAATAGTATCTTTACTGGAGGTTCTCCATTTGTTATGAGTAAGTCTAGCAAGTGTAAGCTTTGACTTAAAGACCCCTTACCCATTAACTCTAACATTTTAAATATGTTGGTATCCATATTTTCTTGTACAGAGCTTTCCACATCCTCTAGCTCTACTAGGTCTTTATCCCTTGAAAAAGCAAGTACCTTCTCTATTTCATTTTCTATATTGCTTAAATTTATCTTACTATCCTTATTCAAATAATCACTTGATTCTATAAATAAAGTAAGTGCATTTCCTTCTATAGATTTTTTCTGAAGTCGGATTCTCTTTGTAATCCATTTAGATAAATCACTTTTCTCTAATTTATTGTACTCCACTATTGGTCCATGCTTGAGCAAGGCCTTATATAGTTTACGTTTTTTGTCTATCTCTTTGCTCACAAAAACCAAGCAACTACTTTCAGGTACGTTACCCATGTAATCACACAAATCAGCAACATCTTTTGGTGCAGCGCTACTTGTACCATGGAGAAGCGGACTATTATTTACTACAATTAGCCTTCTCTGATCCATAAAAGGTAAAGTTTCACATGAATTTATAATTTCATCTATACTCACTAACTTGCCGTCTAAATACGTCACATTTAAGTCCTTGTATTGTGGGGCAATTAGCGCTTTTTGTAAGTTTTTCAACATCATCCTTGCAAGTAAGAATTCCTCGCCATAAAACAAATATACTCTGCTTAAATCACTATTTTTAATATCCTTCATTAATTGTTTGTAATCCACCATTAATCTCCTTTAATCCACATAGGTTTTAACCTGTACATTTTTGCCATTAGACGTTACTTCGATGGTCCCACCCTTATCAGTTCGAAAGATATGAATACCCCTTTTGTTCAACAAATCTAAGACTTCCATGTTAGGATGATTGTATACATTATCTTCACCTACACTAATTATACCATATCGGGGATTTACCATGTCTAAAAACTCACTTCCTGTAGATGTCTTACTACCATGGTGTCCTATTTTTATAAAGTCACACTTTAGCGCTTCACTTCCACTCATGAGAGTCTTCTCACCAGATTTCCCCAAGTCTCCCGTAAATAAAAATGACACTTCTCTATAGGTTAATTTAGTTATGACAGAGCTATTATTTACATCGATATATCGAGTCTCACTATTTGGATAAAGAAAGTTAATCCCTACATCCTCGTCAATATTTACTTTGACTGTGTTATTTTTAAATACAGGAACATGATATTGTTTTGCCATAGAAATTAGATCTTTATACCCTTCACCTTCACCTTCAAGGCAATTAATTACCATACTTTTAATCACTACATCATCAAAAATCTCTATAATTCCTAATTTATGGTCATCATCAGAATGTGTACACACGACTAAATCTAATTTGCGAATATTCTTTGCAAGTAGTACCTTTGCAATAATATTGTCCCCTACTGAATAGTCAATTTGCCCTCCCCCATCTATAAGTATATTCGTATTGTTGGGACACTGAATTAACGTAGAATCACCTTGACCTACGTCTAAAAATGTAACAATTAACGGTTTTGGCAGCATAGTTGAGATTAGGATCATACTTAAATCCACAGTTACTAATAGTATGACAATCTTTCTATGACCTTCTTTGTAATGATAAAAGTATCCAAAAGATAGAAGTATGATCAAGTAATAAGGCACGACTATAAATAAAGGCATAGGTGATAAAGTCATAAATGCAAAAGGTATTTTTATTAAAGCTTCTGAAATTCCTAATATGAAATGTATACTCATCTTTATGGGCACCATAAAAATAGAAATAGATCTATGAAGTAACAAACTACTAAAAAAAACACACAAAAATCCGATGATAATAAATCCTGATACAGGTACAATAAATAAGTTCGCTACAAACGATAAAATAGATAAATTATGAAAATGATAGAGAACTAAGGGAATTGTGCCTAGCTGCACTGATACAGTCAGCAGTAATAATGATTTGGCAGACTCTAGGTATTTACTGCGTAACTTTACCTTGTGATTTAAATAGGGATAGAAAATGGTTATACATAGTACAGCACTATATGACAACTGAAAACCTACGTCAAAGATGACATAGGGATTAATGAAAATAAATACTGATGCTAAAAAGCATACTACATTTAATGTATCGTATTTTTTATTTGTTATCTCTGCCAGTAACAACAAAACAAACATGAGAGATGCTCTAATTACCGACTGACTAAAACCTACCATGAAGCAGTAAATATATAACATTCCACTGACAACTATGATTTGTTTCCTTTTACTTAGCCTAAACATGCTACATAAAGTACGCACAAAAATATATACGTACCCTACGTGCAATCCAGAAACGGATAAAATATGTGATACTCCCAACTTATTAAAATCATCTACTATTTGTGGATCAACTGCTTTTTCACCAAGTATTAGGCCTTGTAAGAATTCCACCTCCCCAGAAGTAAAATTAGCCTTTATAAACTCCACAAAACTTTTTCTAAAATTAGAAATAACCCTTTCAAATAAAGATAGGGAGTGATCGTTAGTAATTTTTAGGGAAAGATCATTAATGTAGAGTAGTGCGTATATATTTTTTCCTCTTAAGTATTGCTTATAATCAAATCCTCCAGGGTTCCTCTTTCCATCAGGTAATTTTACCTTACCTGTAAACTGTATAACATCTCCGTAAGATAAAAAATGTGTATTCTTATAAATAAATGCTTGAATTTTCTCTTCTTTCTCACCTTCAACCTGTAGAATGAACTGTGCTTTATCCTCTCTATAAATAGGAAATGAATTAATCCTACCCTGGTAAGTTAACCCTTCTGTACTTTCGACTAGAGACGATGCAGTGGTGCAAATAATATCCATACGGAAAAATACCAAAATAAAAAATAAGAAACAAAAAATACCAATAATTTTAATGTCGCTTGCCTTAATAAATAAAAAGCCAATAAAAAACAAAACACATAAAAATATAATATTTACACCATTTTCATGTGCTAATATAGCTAATAGACTAGAAATAAAAAGATATATTGGTATTCGTTTCATCGTACTCAAATCCCTTTTCAGTAATCAGTTGGAAAGTCGAAAGTTGGAACATTACTATAGAATCAAGTGTGAAAAATAACAGTTCCAACTTTCTAACTTTCTCCTTTCCAACTAAACCTAAACCAAAGCGTGTTCCTAAGAACCAACCAACCAACCAACTAACTAACTAACTAACTAACTAACTAACTAACTAACTAACTAACTAACCAACTAACCAACTAACCAACTACACATTATAGCTCTTCATAATCGTTGCCAACATTAACAACCCATCAAATTCCTCTAATGTCTCTTTTATATACTCATCTACACTATACTCTGGGTTAAAGTGTGTTAGAAGAAGCTTATTTACTTCACTTTTCTTTCCTATTTGGCATGCTTGCTTCGCCGATAGGTGAGGTGGTGTGTATTTGAGATCCCTGTGTAATACGCCTGCTTCGATTAACAGCATGTCTGCTCCTTTAGAGAACTCTATGATATTTTCATCGTACACAGTGTCTCCAGTGTACACAAACTTCTTGTCCTGGGTCTCAATACAAATACCAAAATTCTTTATCACATGCTTAAATTCCTGAAAAGAAATAGTCAATTCCCCAATAACAAACTTCGTGTTCTCATTAATTTCACGAATATCAAACACGTCTTTATATGCTAACCTTCTAAATTCCTCTATAGGACTAGAAGGAGCATATAATGGGATTTTCACACCTTTTTGATGCAATGCATATCTCATAATAAACACATCAGATATATGGTCTGGATGAAGGTGAGTTAATATTATGGCATCCAAATCCTTAACCTCACAAATATTTAATAGATTACTCATCACTCCATTTCCACAATCCAATAAAATTTTCACCTCATCGTGCTCAAGTAAATATCCAGAGCAAGCGCCATTTGCCTTTGGATAAGGTCCATTGTTTCCCAGCACTGTTAATTTCATTTTTATATTCCCTCTTTCCTTGTAGTAGTAAATATATCTAAGTTAAAAATTAAAAGTGTAAAACTGCTCAAGTTAAAAATTTAAAGTGTAAAGCGCTATAAGTGTAAAATTAAAAGTGTAAAGTGTAAAGTTGATGTTGCTTTTCGCTTCGCGAAAAGCTTTTATTGGGCTTCAACATCATACAATTTAGGAGGTAATGTGAGTTATATTACTTTAATCCACTACTAGGTTGTTCATTAACCAATTTTAGTTCTGTATTTTGCTTTTGCATTTTTAAATTCTGCATTTTAATTTTACACTTTTAATTTTACATTTTACATTTTCAACTTACACTTTTAATTTTACATTTTCAACTTGGATATCAGTAGCATGTAATCAAATCTTTTAGTTTTTCAAAAGTTGCGTCTCCTATTCTAGAGACATTTTTTAATTCTTCAATATTTTTAAATCCACTATTTTCTTCTCTATATTGAAGTATATTATCTGCAATGGTTTCCCCAATACTTGGCAAAGTCATTAAATCTGATTTATCTGCTGTATTTAAGTTTATCTTTTCGTCTTGTTGCTCTACTTGAGATGAACCCGTAGTTTGCAGTTTAGGTGGAATAACAATTTTTTGTTGATCTTCTAATATCATAGCTAGGTTCACTTTATCCACATCTGCGTTTTGAGTAGATCCTCCTACAAGTTCTAATGCTTCATATAATCTCTGACCAGATTTTATCTTCACGATACCAGGTTTTGCAACTTCTCCCGATATATGTACGATAATAATCTTTTCTTCTTTTTGTATTATTTCTTTCTCTTTTTGTTCAATGACACCAACATTTTGATTCTTGGTAGGACTATTTAATGATGAATTGTAATAAATGAGTATGACAACTACAATAATTATACCTAGAATGACCGTTAAACGTATATTTTTATCATTTTTAACCATATATACCCACCTCATAGCTTTATTCTACATATATTCAAAAAAACCTTTTTTATTTTCTGTTTTTTTTGTTATAATTAAAAATGAATTGCTAATTGATAACTATGGAGGACATCATGACAAAAAAAACATTATTAATACTGCTTGCTTTAATCTTATTCATAAATCCAAAAACTTTAGCGAATCCAAGAATATCTTCTGGTTCTGCTATTCTAATGGAAACTGAAACTGGACAAATACTATTTGATAAAGATTCCGATAAAAAACAATTTCCTGCGAGTATAACTAAGGTCTTAACTGCCCTTGTGGTTTTAGAAAGAAATAATTTAACTGATAGCGTAGTCGTTGGCAGTGATGTACCCTATCTAATTGAGCCTGGTAGCAGCGCAATCTATCTATTACCAGGTGAGAAATTAACTGTAGAACAACTTATGTACGGTTTAATGGTAGAATCAGCAAATGACGCTGCAGTTACCCTTGCTCAACGTACAGGCGGATCTATCCCTGGATTTGCTAAATTAATGAATGAGAAAGCAAAAGAGCTAGGTGCAACAAATTCAAATTTTGTGAATCCTAACGGCTTGCATAGTGATAACCACTACACTACAGCTCATGATATGGCTTTAATTATGAGAGAAGCCATTAAGAATCCAACTCTTTTAAAATTAATGAAGACTAGTAATTACGTCATCCCAGCTACAAATAAACAACAAACTCGTTACTTATGGACGAAGAATAGACTTTTCAAATCTGACACTGATGAATTTTTTTACGATAAAGTAATTGCTTCTAAAACAGGTTATACCTCTATGGCAAAAAACACATTAGTAAGTGCAGCTGAAAAAAATGGGATGAAGCTAATTTCTGTAGTACTGCAATCTAATGGTCCTGAGGTCTTTCATGATACCATTTCTATGTTTGACTACGGATTTGATCATTACGAACCATCAACGCTAGTTAGTAAAAATCAACTGATTAAAAAACAAGAAATTAATAATGCTACATCCCCACTTACAATTGTATCAAGAAGTACTGTGAAATATATTAAAAACAAAGATGAAACCAAGGAAATACAACCAAATATCAAAATTTCAAATAACTTATCATCATCAATTAAACAGGGTGATAAAATTGGAACTGTAGAGTATATCGTAGGCAATCACACAATTGGAAAAGCGGAATTAGTTGCTGGCAATGAGGTAAAAAGCAAATCTGCTATATACAATAACAAAATATCAAAGTCATCAATATGGGCGGTCGCTGGAGTAATTCTCCTATACCTCATAATTAGAATACTCGTCTATTTAAAAAATGTAAAAATAAGAAAAAGAAATTATTCCAGACGGTATGGTCTTACGTATGGAAAAAGTATTTATAAACCTAAATCTAGACGAAACCAATACTCTAGATATTAAGCATAACAAAAGGGTAATCCTATGGATTACCCTTTTGTTATGCTTGCTTTTGGTCGTTGGCTGTTGGGTTAATGCCTCAGCCTCAACGCTAATACTTGGGTCTTAATCAAGTTCAAAAGGGCTCCATCCTTTATCCGTCAGCATCAGTATTCGTTTAAATCCAATATCTTTAATCATTTTATAAATTTCGTCGTAATAAAAATCTATTTCTTCTGCTTTATGGGAATCTCCGTTTACAGTTAGATCCATATTGTTTCTGAGCATCTCTTCTAATATATATGAAGACGGATATAAACAAGTCTTTCCAAACCTAGGTATACCTCCTGTATTTATTTCTATTACGCTCTTGCTTTTTTTTAGTTTACCTAGTAAATTTGTGATTATTTCTTTATACCATGATTCATTCTCATTAAAGAAATAATTATCTTTATTATTCTTTTTTATGATATCAAGATGACCTATAATCGTTGGTTCATGTCTAGTTACCATATCTTCTATGCTCTTATAATAATGTCTAACAGCCTCTTGGATATTTCCACCAAACAATCTATCAATACCACGCTCAAATGATTCTTTCGTATCATCCACAAAACAATAATCTTCAGTATCACTTTTGTATAGAGTATGGACAGAGCCAACATAGTAATCTAACATCTCAATGATGGTTAAAGCCAGTGGATTCAATCCTAACCCATGAAAATAATCAATCTCAAGGCCAGCATAAATATTTATTTTTGCCTTATATTTATTCTTTAATTGTTTTATTTCTTCTATGTAATTTTCAATTTGACCATTATTCATAGTCCAAGACTCTTCGTTAAGTATTGGTGCATGGGAGGATATGCCTAAATGAAGCAACCCTCGATCTATAGCAGCCAATACCATTTCTTCCATAGTATTTTTCCCATCACAGTAACTGTTATGAGTATGGTAATTAGATATAAATCTTTTCATCATTCATCACCCACTTTTTAGCCTTTAGCTTTCAACTTTCAACTTTCAACTTTCAACTTTTAACTTTTAACTTTTAATCAAATTTATCCCCGTTTTTCTTTGCGAAACCCAAAAACAATATATATGATATCGCAATAAATCCACCACTTAAAGCGGTAGTGAATAAAAAACCACCAAAATTATAGACCATTGGTCCTAGTATATAAAATAATATTAAAGATAGGGACACAACGAAAAATACTAAGGACATGAAAACCCCTCTTTCCTCTGGAACGATCTCTGAAGAAATGGTTTGAATCAATGTCCATCCTCCATCAAAACTTACCGATATCAAAAAAGTAATAATCCATATGTAATCGATACTGGCTATATTCATCATGAATAAACTTAGTATTAATAAAAAATAATAGATTTTTGTCAATTTTATCTTCCCAATTTTATCTGATAAAATTCCAGCTATAAAAATGCCTAATAAGGTTCCAAAAGCTGACGAGGTAAGCACCTTACCTATCTCTAGGGAGGACATATGAAAAAAGCCCTTTAGATGGACGCCTAAGTAACTAAAATACAGTACTAAAAATGTACCCATACTAAAGTTTAGAAATAAAAATAATCTACTATCTCTTTTTTTACATATGGCTATAATATCTTTTGATGAAATTTTATAATTATATTGCCTCTCTACCTTTGGTACGAAAATGGATAAACATAGTGCTACCACTGCGGTACATGCAATAAAGATGTAATAGGTTTTTAAGCTATAATAGGTGATTAAATATGTCGAGGTTAAGGGACTTAATAATATTCCCAGACCAGATGCTATTCTAATCAATCCATATATTTTCCCTCGTTTGCTATAGTCGATAATATCTCCAAGATAAGCCAATAATAAACCTGATAAATTGTAATATCCAAGTCCGATAATACTTCGCCCTATTAGAAAAACCACTGCCTCCTTAGCAAAAGAAGTAATTAAACTACCTATTAAAAAGGTAGAAATCCCTATGATAATAAATTTTTTCTTTCCATACTTTTGTGAAGCTACACCAAAAAAAGGCGCAAAAATCCCCGCCAGTGCAAATCCAATATTTAATAAGATAATCGAAGAATAATCAATTCCAAAATTACTAGATAGAATTGGAGCCATTGCATAGAGACCAGAACTTTCAAAAGTAATGATCATTTGTATCAAAAACATAGTTATTAAAGTGAATAATATTCGCATGACGACCCCATTTCTTTTTGGCAAAGCTACATTTAATTTACAATTTATAATTTACAATTTACAATTTACAATTAATTATTATTAACTGTGAATAGAATTCAAACGACAAATAGCAACTACGCTTAAGATATACAACAACGAGTCTTCTTAGGCGTAGTCGCTATGACCCCATTTATCAGGGAAAGATCGACCCATTTACGAACAACCGACCACTAGCAACTTACGTGGTTAGCTCTTTTTTTTCTTCACTATTTTCAGTCTAAAGAAGTCTTCTCTTTCTTTTTCTTCTAACGTTTCTTCTATGAATTTTATTTGCTTGTTAAACTTAGGGATCTGTATCTTGTCTAATGCGTTGGCTCTTTTTTGTGTCTTTCTAATTTCTAGGGATAGCTTGTATGCAGATGTTTCTACTTGTGCTAGATCATAGGACAAGTATTTCACTTCATTTAATCTTAAAATCGCAATATCTAAGGAAGGATTACTTCTATAAAATCCGTATTGTGGCACAATTTTTTCTTTTACCCTATATATTACTTCAGGAATCTCGACTCCCATAACGCTTTTAAATCTTATTTCATATTCATCTTCCTTGGTCATTGCATATACAACTTCTTCAATATTAAATACGCCCATGGTTATGCTCACTTGCTTAATTGCCTCGTAAGCCATTGCAAATTTTTCTTCTATCATTTCTTCTATTTTTTTTGCAGAATCAATTAAAGTCATCATTTCTTGGATTAATACTGTTCTTTTTTTATCTAACAATTCAAAACCCTTTTGCGAAAAATTCAAGGCGCTTTTACTTTTTATTAGATTTGCTTTCGTAGGTGTTATCTTAATGGCCATTTAATCACCCTTATCCTTTAGATAAATAATACTCATCAATCATTTCTGGGTTTAATCTGTTTAACTCCCTTTTGGGAAGTATTCTTAGGATTTCCCATGCTAAATCCAATGTGGTATCAATATCACGGTTTTCATCAAATCCTTGAGTAATAAAGCGACTTTCAAAAACTCTTCCAAATTCCATATAACTTCGATCTATTTCAGATAAATCATCTTCACCAATTATTTGAGCTAAAGCTCTAACTTCTTGTACTCTTGAGTATGATGAAAATAATTGATTTGCTACATCTGGATGATCTTTTCTGGTATACCCTTCCCCTATACCATCCTTCATTAACCTGGATAAAGAAGGAAGGATGTTAACAGGTGGATAAATATTATTTTGAAACAGTTCCCTTCCTAGTACAATTTGACCTTCTGTTATGTAACCAGTCAAATCTGGAATAGGATGAGTTATATCGTCATTAGGCATAGTCAAGATTGGTAAAAACGTGATAGATCCTGGCTTATCTTTCAACATACCAGCTCTTTCATACAAGGAAGCTAAGTCAGAATACAAGTAGCCAGGGAAACCTTTTCTACTAGGCACTTCTTCTTTTGCAGAAGAAACCTCTCTTAATGCTTCACAGTAACTAGTAATGTCACTCATGACAACTAAAATTTGCATATCTTCTTCAAATGCTAAGTATTCAGCTGCCGTTAACGCACAACGAGGGGTATTGATTCTTTCGGCAATAGGATCATTTGCATAATTGATAAACATAACAACTCTATCCATAGCATTGGCTTCTATTAAACTCTTTTTAAAGAAATCTGCATCATCGTGTTTTACGCCAATAGCTGCAAAGACAATTGCAAAATCTTCATTAGACCCTTCTCCAAGCTTAGCTTGCTTAACAATCTGGGTTGCTAATTCATTGTGTGGCATCCCATTTCCAGAGAATATGGGTAACTTTTGCCCCCTAATCAGGGTCATAAGCGCATCAATACTTGAAATACCTGTTTGAATAAAATCTCTAGGATATTTTCTTGCTACAGGATTAATGGGCCTACCACTTATATTGAACTTACGTCTACTATAAACTTCTCCTCCACTATCTAACGGCCTTCCCAATCCATCAAAAGTTCTACCTAATATATCTTTAGAAAGGGGAAGTTCAAATGCACCTTTTGTAAAAGTAATTGACGAGTTATTTGTAGATAAACCAGAAGTACTTTCAAACACTTGTATAATTACTTTATCTTCTTCAATTTTGATTACTTTGCCCTTTTTAACAGTCCCATCCTTACTCATAATATCAACGACTTCACCAAAAAAAATATCTTTGACATTAGACATTTCAATAAGGGGTCCAATAATTTTATCTACTTTTAAATACTCTTTCTTCATTTCCATCACATCCAACTATGCAAGATATTTTTTTTCCAGTTCATTGTAATATTCATCAATTGTCTTTTGAATTTCATCAATTTTAGATAAATCATCATTGGGAACAGTATATTTCATTTTAATGATCTCATCGAATATGTCTTGATTCTTAATTAAAGAGATAGGAATATTTAAGCTTAATGATTGTTTACCTTTTTCATATAAATAATCAATAATTTTTAGCATTCGATATTGTTTATTTAATGGCACAAATGTATCAAGAGCGTTATATGCATTTTGCTGTAAAAATCCAACTTTAATCAATTTTGCTATTTCTAAAATCAGCCTTTGATCATCAGGAAGTACATCTTCGCCAACTAACATAACAATTTCTAGCAATTTGTTTTCATTATAAAGTAGTTCTAACATTTTATTTCTGAGTTTTATAGAGTCATCAGCAAGATTTTCTTTATACCATCCCTCTAAAAGTTTCATATATCCGCTATAACTTTCTAACCAATTAATTGCTGGATAGTGTCTAGAATAGGCTAACTCTTTATCTAGAGCTAAGAATACATTTACAAATCGTTTTGTATTTTCTGTAACTGGTTCAGAGAAATCTCCTCCAGCTGGTGATACAGCGCCTATAATGGTTACTGAACCTTCTTCACCATTTAGTGCTTCTACATAACCTGCTCTTTCATAAAATTCAGCAACTCTAGAAGATAAGTACGCAGGATATCCTTCCTCTGCTGGCATTTCTTCCAGTCTACCTGATATTTCTCTTAGGGCTTCCGCCCATCTAGAAGTAGAGTCAGCCATAATCGCTACATCGTAACCCATGTCTCTAAAGTACTCTGCCATAGTAATCCCTGTGTATATACTTGCTTCTCTAGCAGCAACAGGCATGTTTGAAGTATTTGCAATCATAATTGTTCTTTCCATAAGGGGTTTGTTTGATTTAGGATCTATTAGCTTGGGAAATTCCTCTAATACCTCTGTCATCTCGTTTCCACGCTCGCCACAACCGATATAAATAATAATATCTGCATCTGACCATTTTGCTAATTGATGCTGCGTCATGGTCTTTCCTGTGCCGAATCCTCCTGGGATTGCGCATGTTCCACCTTTTGCTAAAGGGAAAAACATGTCTAATACCCTTTGTCCAGTAATCAACAGCTTTTCTATCTCTTTTCTCATCGTAACTGGTCTTGGAATTCTAACTGGCCATTCGTGATACATTTTCAATTCAAATTCTTTATTATCCTTTTCTATTACAACCAGGACTTGTTCTATATTGTGTTCTCCGCTCTCAGTCATACTCTTAACGATACCAGACTTTCCTGGAGGCACCAATAGTTTATGACGAATTAGGGATGTTTCTTGAACAAAGCCAAATACAGCCCCTTCTTGTAACTGTTGCCCTACTTCTATAGTGAGAGTAACCTCCCACAGCTTTTCTTTATTTATAGAAAGCAAACCGATTCCTTCTGGTATGAAGTTTTTATTGATTTCATCAATTTCTAATAAAGGTCTTTGTATTCCATCAAACATATTTCCCATCATACCAGGTCCTAACTTCACGGATAATGGTTTACCTGTAGAAATAACTTCCTCACCTAACATAAGTCCTTCTGTTTCTTCATATACTTGAATAGTTGCATTATCACCATCTAAGATAATTACTTCTCCAATAAGCTTCTTACTTCCCACCATAACCATTTCTCGCATCTTAAAGTTAGCCATATTTTTACCTTTGATTACTGGTCCATTAATCATATTAATTATCCCATTATTATTCAATCCATTTCACCTACTTTTCAAGTGCTTCGTAAAGTCTTAGTCCTATCTCGCTTTTCCACTCGTTAACTTTTCTTCTAATTGTAAAATCCATTCTTTCACTGGTAGAGACAAATTCTATAATCATTCCACCAATATTTTCATCAGACATTTGAAGGATCTCTAGCTCCTTATATTTCAACTGAATTTCACTTGCAAATTGTTTTATATCACGTTCTATTAAAAATAACTTAACTTCTCCTGTGGATAATAAGTCACTTGATTCATTCACAATCTTTTTTAAATAAGGTCCATACTCTTTTTCTTCCCTAAAGCGAACTAAACTAGCTACAATTTCTTGAATAAATGTATCTATCAGCTCTCTTTTCACATGCAAACTTTTGCTCTTAGCGTCCATTTTCGCTTTTGAAAGGATCTTCTGACATTCCCCTTCTATTTTTCTATTCACTTTATCCTCTAAGAGCGTACACTTTGATGCTATTTCTTTTTGTTTATTCTCTAGCAATTCTTTGTTTTTATCATCTACTTCTTTAATCATTTGATTAGAAATTTTTACTTCTTTTTCATATACATATTTAGAGAAGGTTCTAATTTTATCTTCTACTGTTACCATTTAACCCACCTCCAATCATATTCCAATAGATTCTTTAATATAACTTGTTATTTTCTCTTTGTTATTAGCATAACCATGTCTATCAGGAATCACAGTTATGAGTGGTAATTTTGTAGTCGTTTTGGTTTGAATAACTTCTTCCTTAATTGTCTGGTACACTTTTTCTGTAATTAAAATAATGCCATATCCACCTGTAAGGGCTTTTTTATATATTTGATTGATATCGTCACCTTTTTGTATATAAATGCCATCAACCCCAGCTAATTTCATTCCCAGGTATGTATCTCGGTTATCGCTTAGTAAAAATGATTTCATATGAACACCTACAGAGCGCCCAGAATCATGATAGATATAACTAATCCATAAATAGCAATACCTTCAGCAAGACCTAAGAATATTAATGTTTTACCTAGCATTTTTTCATCTTCTGTTACAGCACCTACTGCTGCAGAACCTACATTACCTACTGCAACTCCGCAACCTAAACATGCTAAACCAGTAGCTAAACCAGCTCCAATATAACCGAATCCTGTATTAGAATTTGCAACATCTGCTGCCATTGCTATTTCTGGTAATGCAAAAATAATTACTCCCATGGTTAATGGAATAAAAGTAGATAGATTTAACTTTAAAAAACGTTTTATTTTAGAATTATCATTGTATCCCTTCTTTAAGAAGTACACTCCTGCTGAAATTGTTGAAAAGATAATAAATACTGTACTGTACATAATAAAATTAATCAATTTATTTCCTCCTTATGTTTATAATTTAACTGGCTTAAATTCTATCCCGCCACCCTTAAAATACTTACTAAATAATTCATAGTACTGAAGTCGGAGTACCTGGATTCCAACGATTAAACCCTCGAGAACGATAATGAAAATATTCCCTATGATATAGATAATGGCACTTCCTATACCGCTATTTGCTAAATGAGCCAAAGACTCAAATGCAATGAATAAACCAACATGATTTAATGCAAATGCCCCTACTCTTATAAAAGAAAGAGTGTTACTTATAATCCCCATTACGATTTCATATACTTCAAAAAAACTTTCTACAAAAAAGCTGAAATCTAGCTTATGAGGATGGAGCTGTTTTTTTTTTGACAATAGATTAATAATAGGTTCTTTCATAAATAAAATTGCTATGGTCGTTACAATTATACCGATAAGTAGAGGAATTGACACAAGTCTGTTTCCGGTTACGACCGCTAATGTGACTAAAATCATACAAAAGTATAGCAATAAACCTGCAACTCCATTCTTACCTAAGACAGAATTATAATAATCCTTTGCTTTATACTGGTTGATAATCCCATATATATAGCCTACTAAAATCAAAGTCACACCGATAACTATAGCAGAAATTAATATTGTATCTATATTATGAAATGGCTTCAACCATAATGCGTTAATTATTGTTTCAAATCCAAAAACACTTCCGTACAATAATCCAAAAAACATGGAACTAATGCCTAACCTAGATATGATTCCCCCTAAGGAAATTCCTTTCAATCTTGCTATATTCCCAAGTAGAAACAATACAAAGCCCTGACCCAAGTCACCAAACATAAATCCAAATAAAAATAAATAGGTTATACTTAAAAATGGTGTAGGATCTATCTCATCGTATAATGGCACCCCATACATCTTGATAAATGATTCAAAAGGTTTAAATAGCCAATTATTTTTAAGTTTTGTTGGTGTCTTTACATCTGGGTTATTATGACTGTCGTTAAACATAATAATTACATCTTTGTATTTTGAAAGTATGGTGGTAATTTCTTTTTTCAATCTTACTGGAACCCATCCTGATAAGTAGAAGTTGTCTTTACTAAAAGCCACTTCTTTTTTAAGCTCATGTATTTTTTCGTAAAGGTGTAATACATTGTAGGCATAATTGCTTTCCTCTTTGTACTTTTCCTTCAATACATTTACCTCATTTTCTAATGAATCTGCTCTTTTCTGAAAAGTTTTTCTTTTTTTCTCAAGCCAAATTGCAATTTCTGCAGGCTTATCCTTATACTCTTTTTTTATGCCCTCTAATTTATTAAAGTTCAAAGATTTTAATATTCTATTGGTTTCTGTATCAAGGTCATAAGGTGAAATAACTACATATACTTCATTGTCTTCAAGTGTCCCGACATGAACTACAATAGCAGTTATATTTCCATAATTACTTTTTAATCGCTCTACATTATTTTTACTTAAGGTTCCAATAGTATAGTTAAAATTGTCCATATTATTAATTTTGTCCATATCTATATCTACAGAGGATAAAAAATTATAAGCAATAAGACTCTTTTCAATTTTTTGAATATCCTCATGATATAACTTTAGCACGCTAAACTTTGAGTGAACCTCGTTATATATCATATTTACTGATTTAACAACTGCTTGTGTGTCTATTTCATCTTTTAAGCTTATTTTATCGATGGTATACTGATCCTCAAAGATCTCTTCTAACAGCTTGATTTTATTCACGAAAGCTTCTTTCTCTAAAATCTTCAGCCCTGATTCTACCTCAGTGAAACCTAATATTTCTTCTATATTACTATCTGTTACATTCATGCTAAATCTAAAATGTTCTATTTCGTTATAAGCATCCACTATTTGAACATTCTCAAAAAGGAGTATATCCCTTACAACTTTGTCTATGTACTCCTTTTTTCCTACTACATTCATCATAATGAGTTTTTCAACTGACACTTAGTCCACCACCTCAATTGTTCTGATTAAATACTTTGATATTTCCTTAGCTTTTAAGTTATATCGTTTACTTTCTATAACTGAAATAATATCTTTTACTTCAAACTCAAGCAATTGTATATACGCCACTACCTTTCCGAAATCTAAGATCGACGTTCTATATAGACTTAACCCTTTATAATAGGTGTATCTTTCAATCCTTCTTTCCATGTACATGTCTATGTCGTGATCATGGTTAAACAAAAAAGCATACTGTGAATTGGCAAAATGACTTTGTAATTTCGTTAAATCAAAGGAGTATATTAAATCCTTTAATTTATGATAGTCATATTTGTAGCCATAATCCAGTACAAAATTTAGAATTTCCTCTTTTGACATATCAAAATATTTAGTTGCTCTATAAATCCACTCTAAATTTAACAGGTCAATATTTCTTCGTAGTAGTTCAGTAGACTTTCTATTCTCAGCCTTTGGCAATTTTTGTGCTGCTTTAATTAATTCGTGGTAATAATACTTATCTAAAATCATTTCAATATAGAAATTAAATTTTTCACTAATCTTACTTATGTAAGGTAAAATAAGACGGTGATACTTTGTACCTTTCAGTTTCTCTACTACCTGTAAAACAGAATCTTGTTGAATCAATTCATCAAAATCAATGGTTGAGTATCTGGATGATGAAAAAAGATGATCTTTAATATTTTCAGGAGTAAACCTTCCTCTTACCACTTCAAGAATCAATTTTATATCCTCTATTTCATATCTTAGCATGTATTTCTTTAAGAAATCTTTGTATTCCCCTCCTAGATAGAGCATGATTTTTTCCATTACCATAACTCTGTATCTGTAAAGTGCTTTTTCTACATCATTTCTATGAATTTTTTTACCCTGTAAATGCCATAGAACTTCTCTCATTACAGTATTGTCATTTAAGTAATCGTATACTTCCTGTACACTTCCTAAACTCATAATATTGTGAAAATCTTTCTCATCGAGCATTTGAGATACCATTGCACCAATCTTCGTATTTATCGCACTAAACTTCATATTATTTATCATATTCTTACCTATTGAGCTTCTAAGATTTCGTTAACAAATATTTCTTTTAGCTCATCTTTTATTTCTTTATATTTTTGCTGTATATTCTTACAATAATTATTAGCTTCTTCTACAATCAATTCTGCCTTTTTTTCACATTCATCAATGGCTATACTAAGCCTATTGTCTAACTCAGCTTTTGAATTTCCAATCAACTTATCATCAAGCGTTTGTATTTCTTGGTTTAGTAATAATTCTTTTTCTGCTATGACCAGGTTGGTATTTTCCTTTACTTCAGTAGCTTTGTTATCAATCTCAATGATCTTTTTAAATACAAAATCTAACTCGTCCATACGATCACTTCCTATCTAAATTCTAAATCTTATTATACTCCTATAAATCAAAAGGTCAATTGATTTGTTTGTTATTTTTTTAAGCCTCTTTCTCTCTAAAACCAATTACTGTTTTGTGATAATATTTTGTCAAAATAAATAGGTTATTTTTTATTAAATTATTAAATCAGCGATTAGATTCTAGCTACCTTTATAACTGGTGTTATTCATAAAAACAGTATTATATCTCATAGGAATACCACTAAGCTAGAGTCTAATATTAACTTCTAGTTGCTAACGTAGTTCTCTATATGAATAAAAAAAAGATGGCCCTAAGGTCATCTTAAATTTTGCTATACTTGCCAGTAAGTTGATAAAAAATCTTCTAATCTATCCAAGGCGATTTTCATTTCGTCTACCATAGGCAAACAAACGATTCTAAAGTGATCTGGTTCCTTCCAATTAAACCCTGTTCCTTGAACGATCAAAACTTTCTTACTTCTAAGAAAATCTAGTGCAAATTGCATATCATCTTTTATATTAAATCTTGCTATATCTATCTTGACGAAAACATAAAATGCTCCTTGAGGTTTGGTACAACTTAATCCAGGTATTTGATTGACTCTTTCATAAACGTATTCTCGTTGTTGATAAAGTCTTCCACCGACTTTTTTCAAGTCATCTATACTTTGATAACCACCTAGTGCCGTCTGAATTGCATATTGTGCTGGTACATTTGCACAAAGTCGCATAGAGGATAGCATATTTATGCCTTCTATATAATCCTTTGCAATCTCTTTATTTCCACTCAACACCATCCAACCTACCCTAAATCCAGCTATTCTATGTGATTTTGATAAGCCATTAAATGAAACACATAAACACTCCTTTACTAATTTCGATAAAGGTATGTGTTTAATTCCATCGTAGATTATTTGGTCGTAAATTTCATCAGCAAAAACAATTAATCCGTGTTCCTTAGCAAGTTTAACTATATCTTCTAAAATCGCTTTTGAATATACTGCACCAGTAGGATTATTAGGATTGATGATGACAATTCCCTTGGTATTAGGTGTGATTTTTGATTTAATATCTTCTATATCTGGATACCAGTTAGACTCTTCATCACAGATATAATGAACAGCATTACCACCTGAGAGATTAATTGACGCAGTCCACAATGGATAATCTGGAGCTGGTACTAAAACTTCATCCCCATCATCCAAAAGAGCTTGCATGGAAATAGTGATCAGTTCACTAACGCCATTACCTATGTATATATCGTCAAGTGTAATGTCCATTACCCCTTTTTGCTGATAATGTTGCATAATTGCTTTTCTCGCTTGAAAAATCCCTTTTGATTCACAATAACCTTCTGCATTTCTAAGGTTAATTCGTACATCGTGGATAATCTCATCCGGAGCAAATAAATCAAATGTAGTTGGATTTCCAATGTTTAATTTTATTATATTATCTCCATTTTTCTCCATAATGGCGCTTAAATCCATAACAGGTCCACGAATATCGTAACAAACATTATCTAATTTTTTTGATTTAAGAAATTTCTTCAATCATCTCATCTCATTTCTAATATTGATTATATATTATAACAGAAAAGTAATAAAGAATAAACAAATTATCATTTTTTCTTTCCCCATTATTCTATTTTAAATGACATAATAATGCAAAATGGAAAATGCAGTATGCAAAATTTAGAGGACAACATATCATTGTACATCTAATCCTTCTCACTTCTCACTTTTCACTTTACACTTTACACTTACTTATTATTTCCTAATAATTTCAACTGAGTATCCATCAGGGTCTGAAATAAAGTAAAATCTTGGGGGATTACCAGGAAGACTGCTTAACTTAGTTACTTCGTATCCCATACTTTTGTGTTCATCATGAGATTTTTCTAAGTCCTCAACTACTACCGCTAGATGACTATATCCGTTTCCTATTTCATAAGGCTGTTCTTGACCATAATTGTATGTGAGTTCTAATTCGTGACCAGTTACTCCATCAGACATATAAACTAATGTGAACTGATCTTCCTTGAATACCTTCCTATTAACCTCTTTAAAATTCAGTGCGTTGTTATAAAATTCTATTGATTTTTCTAAATCCATAACACGTATACAAGTGTGTATTATTTCGTATTTCAATATATTACCTCCAATAATTTACAATTTAATATGAATAATAAATGATTATAACTAATATAAATTTTATATGCAAGTCTAGGGTAATCGTTACTCGTAAATACAACAACAACTAGTAGCTATGGAACAAATATGCTATACTTATTATATAGCATGTAGAAAGGAGCATAGATCAAATGAATGGTGACACAATTGTAATGGGTTGGATTATTTCACTAATCATCTTTGTTGTCATTGAAATTTCCACATTAGGTTTGGCAACTGTATGGTTCGCCGTGGGATCAGTAGTTGCACTATTTGCAGCACTATTACATTTCTCATTTTCTGTCCAACTTGCTTTATTCCTCATTACGTCTTTATCTCTTTTAGCTTTTACTAGACCCATAATAAAAGACTATTTAAAAGTTGGAATAACAAAAACTAACTTAGACAGTATTATTGATTCAATTGGAATTGTTACTAAAGACATAGAACCATTTAAGGTTGGTCAGGTTAAAGTAAATGGTCAAATATGGACTGGAGCTTCAGAAAATAATCAGTTTATACAAAAAAATACAGAGGTTAAAGTTATACGCATTGAAGGTGTAAAATTAATTGTTCAAAGAAAAAAGGAGGAGTAAAGAAAATGTTATTTATTGTTTTTTTAGTATTATTATGTGCAATAGTCATTCCAAATATTAGAGTTGTACCTCAAGCAAATGCTTTTGTCATTGAAAGATTAGGTGCTTATATGGAAACTTGGGGTGTCGGTCTACATGTAAAAATCCCCCTAATTGATAGAGTAGCAAAGAGAGCATCTTTAAAAGAGAAAGTAATTGATTTTGCTCCACAAGGAGTTATTACTAAAGATAACATTACTATGCAAATCGATACAGTAATATTTTTACAGGTAACAGATCCTAAACTCTATGCCTATGGTATGGAAAATCCTATGGCTGCCATTGAAAATTTAACAGCCACTACCCTTCGTAATATTATTGGTGATCTAGAGTTAGATGAAACCCTTACCTCTAGAGATTTGATCAATACCCAAATGCGGATTATCTTGGATGAAGCAACAGATCCTTGGGGCATAAAAGTTAACCGTGTAGAGGTCAAAAACATCCTTCCTCCAGAAGATATACAGCAAGCTATGGAAAAACAAATGCGTGCCGAGAGAGAAAGAAGGGAATCTATTCTTAGAGCAGAAGGTGAAAAGAGATCTTCAATACTTATCGCCGAAGGACAAAAAGAATCACAAATACTTATAGCAGAAGCACAAAAGGAAGTAAAAATCAGAGCAGCCGAAGGTGAATCAGAGTCTATCCTATTAGTACAAAGGGCTACTGCCGAAGGTTTAAAATTATTGAAAGAATCTTATCCAACTGCTGAAGTCATAGCGCTTAAAAGTCTAGAAACTCTTGCAAAAGTAGCAGACGGAAAAGCTACAAAAATTATTATCCCATCAGATATACAGAATATAGCGGGACTTGTTACTTCATTGACAGAAATCGTAAAAGAAGAGAAAGTGGAAGTTAAGAAACTGTAATAAATGTAAAGTTAAAAAGCATTAAATACTAAAAGCAAAAGAGAAACTTCTACGTTGAAGTTTCTCTTTTTTTATTGAATAGGTCTATTCAATTCATATACAATTTATGATGAAAACAGAAGATTCTTATCCATAAATACATGCCTTCCTTCGACAGGCTCAGAATGACATGTGCTCACTTCTCCAAAGAAATCGCCCAAGTACTTACAAAATGGTTTTAGGCTACGCCGAAAACCATCAACAATTTTACACTTTTAACTTTACACTTTTAATTCTTAATCGTTGTCTTAGCACTTTAGTTAATTAAGCGTATCAATAAGTTGTTGTGCTGCTCTTCCTGATTTTGATGATTTTGATACTTTCCATTCATTCGCTAATTCCAGCAATTCATCATCAGATAAGGTAATGCCCTTTCTTCTCGCTAATTTAATGACCATTTCATTATACAATTCATCTTTAGGTTGATCGTAAAGAATGGTTATACCAAATCTATCGAATAAAGATAGTTTTTCTTGCACTGTTTCATTACTATGCAAATCTTCTTCTCTCTCTTTAAATGTCTCCCTAATTAAATGACGTCTATTAGAAGTAACGTAAATAAGTACATTGTCAGGTCTTTTTTCAAAACTACCTTCTATTACCGCCTTAAAATGTTTATAATCAGTTTCAAACTCTTCAAAGGATAAATCATCAATAAATAATATGAATTTATAATTTCTATTTCTGATCACCTCAATGATAGATGGAATTAATTGAAATTGTTTCTTTTTCACTTCTATCATTCGCAATCCTTGATCTTTGTACTCATTCAAAAGTGCCTTTATAGATGAGGATTTCCCTGTACCTCTTTGTCCATATAATAACACATTATTTCCACTACCCTTAGTGATAAAAGCACTTGTATTTTCTTTAAGTTTATTTATTTGAGCATCATAGCCGATTAAATCATGAAAAGAGATTTTGTCAAATTCTTTAATTGCATTCAAGCCTTGGACTTCTTCCCATTTAAATACGTAATCTCTAGATAATGACCCTGTACCATTGGCTTTTGTATATTTAATTAATTCTTTTACAATGAAAGTTTCTCCAATGTTATCATTGGAAAATAAGCTATGCAATTCATAATTATCACTATATTTACCCTTATCCATAGAAAATAATGTATAACGTTTTATATCCAATTCTTCTAGCGCATTATCCCAATCAAAGTTATAAATACGTCTTAAAATCTGTACATCCTCTGTAGCTAATATCATTAATTTATCCCTTATTTCTAAACCATTTTCACATCTCAAAGAAAATAAATTTTCATCCATCAAAATCAAACTCAAAATCGTTTCTTTCCAAGTAAATGAATGAATGTACCTATGATTTATGATTTCATATTGTATCAGGAATAAATGTTCAATCTTATGATTAACTTCCTTTGCAGTAAGAAACTTTCTAAAGTTATCAATAACAGCATCGTCGCAAATATTTCTAAAAATTAACAATTGATCTAATTTATGCATTACATTATTCTCCTTTATAATAAATTTTAAAACCATAAGTATATGTTACCACATTTCAGTGGTTAGTGGTTAGTTGTTAGTTGTTAGTTGTTAGTTGTTAGTTGTTAGTTGTTAGTTCTTAGTTCTTAGTTCTTAGTTCTTAGTTCTTAGTTCTTAGTTCTTAGTTCTTAGTTCTTAGTTCTTAGTTCTTAGTTCTTAGTTCTTAGTTCTTAGTTCTTAGTTC